>Ga0163148_10000189_pt1 | contig 79820 bp, 49 predicted proteins | sample OliLakLV19MP7P2_FD_148606 | JGI IMG/M metagenome (GOLD analysis project Ga0163148, IMG submission 148606) | Freshwater microbial mat bacterial communities from Lake Vanda, McMurdo Dry Valleys, Antarctica- Oligotrophic Lake LV.19.MP7.P2 | ecosystem: Environmental > Aquatic > Freshwater > Lake >...
AGACATAGCTCGGGTTTGGCAGGCCACAATTTATAGTAAGTCCTTCAATCTTCCTGCATAGTTTCCCCTGAAAAACGACTTCTTCTGTCACTTCTACCAAGTGGTATTCTTCTGGATATGGGAAGTCGAAAGATATTTGACTGTAATACCATTTGGCGCCGACAGGGGCGAAGTCGGTGTTTTGAGCAGGCAGAACCGGCAAAAAGGAACAAAGCGTCAGGCATACAAGCATCAGGTGTTTCATGGTTGGAAAGTTTTTATTGAACAAAAATGTTCTCCGAAAAGTACACAACTTCCCTGTTTGCCATGACCGTCATAATGGATGTTTGCCTAAAACGGGCAAAAGTCCTATAGCACGCCCACTTGAGCAGCTGATCCAACACCTCAAACCGCTCTGCCCCTTTTATTATTTGGCAAATTTAACATTGGATCAGACTTTCCCCCCGAACCCGTCAGATTGTCTGGATTCCACGATTTTGAGAAATAATTGTTGGCAAAACACCAAACCCTTTCCGCCGAACCCTTTCATTTTCACGCCACTATCTGACAAAAACGGTTTATTAACAAAATTTACAGAGGTATGACCCTTCAATGCTTGCAAATCATTCTGTCGCGCCCTACCTTTGCCCAACTTTTTGATCCGAAATTATATTTCACAACCAAACTACGCGATATGTCTGAGAAATTGGATAAAATTGATTTGAAGATCCTGAAAATTCTGCAAGAGAACAGCAAGATCACAAACCTCGACCTCTCTAAGAAAATTGGCCTCTCGCCTGCTCCCACACTGGAGCGCGTGAAAAAATTGGAACAGAGCGATATCATCCAGAGCTACCACGCCCACGTGAATCCGACACAAATGGGCCTGAATGTCAAGACTTTTGTACTGGTGTCTTTGGCTTGGAAGAAGGAAAACGCCCTCAACAGCTTCCTAGAAAAGATCGGGAAAATTGACGAGGTTACGGAATGTTACATCATCACGGGCGAAGCAGATTTCCTGATGAAGATCATCTGCAAGGACATCCCAACTTACGAGCAACTGCTCTTCAAGACCATCAGCCAGATCGAAGAAATCGAGCGGCTGAAGACCCTGATGACGCTCTCGACGGTGAAAGACGCAAAACTTTTGCCTTTCAGCTACGACGAAAAGTAAGTCAGACGAGCAAGGCGACTCAGTCTTCTTTCCTATTGGAACACGGCCAGCCCTCCCGGACACTTCGATCCGGGAGGGCTTTTGTTTGTGGAGGGATTCCGTAGACATTCGTCAGACGGCGAAAAGCCGTCAGACGAGGGGGGGGCTTTTAGCTTGTGAAAGAATTCAAAAAAAGTTTTTGTGGAAATTGCACTTGTAATGTTTTTTGTTTCAGACTTTTGTCAAAATTAAACAGTACAAAACGTAAAATTGATTTCACATGAAAATTCCACTATGGCTCATCGGCCTGCTCTTCGCGGGCTACACAGCTTGGTGCATCAACTACTGGCATTGCAATGTATGCCACTGTTGCGAAGGCACCACCGCTGCGACGACCGCCTCGGAAACTACTGGCGTTCCGCTCTTCAACTGGAACGCCGACAAGCCCGTAGCTGACACAAAATTCCCCGACTGGAAAAAAAACCTGATAGAAGCCAAAGGTCACCAGGGTGACACCCTTCTAATTACAGGTTTTTATCGCGCCAACGAAGCCGATGGCGAAAAATTAGCCTTGGCCCGCGCAGCTTCCATTCGTGACATGCTCGCGCCCGAGTTCCCAGCCAACCGGGTAAAACTAGCAGCCAAACTAGTGGACGACGGCCTTACCGAGGCCAATGGCCCAAAAGAAAGCGCAAGCTTCTCTTGGCTCAAAATGGTGTTGAAAAAAGAAGATAGTGCGATTATTGAGTCCGACAAGGACGTGATCCTGCTCTTCCCTTACAATTCGACGGAAAAAGAAAGCGATCCAAAAGTGGATGCTTATCTTAAAGATCTCTGCGAGAAGCACAAGGCCACCACTGCTACTTTCTCGGTAGTGGGCCACACCGACGAGGTCGGCTCCGACGAGAGCAATATGGCATTCGGGGCGGCCCGCGCCAAGTCGGTTGCGAAAATCCTGACTTCCAACGGCATCGCTGCTTCCCGTATCACCACCAACTCCAAAGGCGAGAGCGAGCCTGTGGCACCCAACGATACTGAAGAGGGTCGCCACCAGAATCGCCGGGTCGTTATCACCGTCAACCGTTAAACATTCAAAACAAAACTAGCCATGCTTTCACATATTCTTTTGAACTGCACCATCTGGGACAATTTGCCTACTGCACTTGCACTATGCCTCGTCCCATTCCTCCTCGGCTGGCTCGCAGCCCGCGCCTATTACAAAGTAGGCTGGTTGCGCGATCAAGTGGCCGAACTCAGCGGGCGCGTCAGCACCCTCACAGAAGAACTGACTGACACTCGTATGAAACTTTCCGCAGCCGAAGCTGACAGCGAAGCCAAAGCCGAGCAAATCCGCAAACTGAAAAGCGACTTGATTATGTGCGAAGGGGAGCGCATGGCATTGCGTGAGCAAGCCGCCAACGCCACTTCTGGCGGAGCAAGTAAAAAATCGGCAGTGGCAGCAGCAGTAGCTACAACCATTATGTTTGCCGACAAAAAGTGGAAAACGGACGACCTGAAAATCGTGGAGGGCGTTGGTCCGAAAATCGAAGAACTGTTCCACAAAGCGGGCATCAAAACTTGGAAAGCCCTCTCTGAAACTTCGGTTGACCGCATGCGAGAAATCCTGGACGCTGCAGGACCAAATTACAATATCCACGACCCCAGCACATGGGCGCAGCAAGCCGGCCTCGCAGACCAAGGCAAGTGGGACGAACTCAAAAAATGGCAAGACGAGTTGAATGCTGGGAAGTAAGCGCAAGCTGGCTCCTTTTTCCGACAAACAGCAACGGGCGGCCCAGTATGGGCCGCCCGTTGTGTTTTTGTTCATAAAGTGCGTGTTTGGGGTTCAGAACCAGAGCCTTGCTTATTTCCCGCCCGAAGTCTGCAATTTCAACCGCAAGGCCTCGGGCAGGCCTTTTTCTTCCAAAGATCGCAACGAGAACACCAAAAACACCTGCGCATTCGGTCGGCTACCCAGTCGGCGGAGCACCTCTTCTGCCTGCTCTTTGAGGCGGATGCCGAAATTTCCCGTTTGCTCGGCCGGGAAAAAATAGAGGGTGTGGATCGGGACGGATTCGGGGGCAAGGTTTTCCTCCACGATCTCAAAAGAAACCGCAACCCCGACGCGCGTTTGGTCGGGATTGCGGTTTTCCGATACCGTCAAAATCAGGGTCGCGGGCAAAGTAGCAAGCGTTGCCCGCGCACAGGGCTGACGAAACGCTGGGGATTCGCCCGAAAGTTCAAAGGCCCATTTCAGCTCGGGGGGGGCAGTTTCCTTTCCCGGCTGCGCATGGCCACAGGCGCAACTGCCGAGGCCTGAGACCGCGCAGATGAAAACGAAATGGGCAAATGAGCGATGTGGGTTCATTTCAGTGGTGCCGCGTTTTTAAAGATTTTTACCGGGCTGATGCCTATCTGCACCCGTGTGATTCCCAAACTGAAGGCCTGGTCGGCACGCTGCGCATCAATCGGGACAGGCACAAATTGCAGGCTGAGGTTCTCCACGTTGAGGTTCTCACCGCCTTGTTTGAGCCTGCGCACAGTCTCGGTCAAATCAACGATGTAAGTCAGTTTTTTCTTGTCGTGGCCGTGGCCTTCGTGGCCGCTTTGTTCGCCTTCGGCAAAAAACGCGAAACTGCCCGCGTAGTGCGGGTCGGTGTTCGGCGTTTCAGTGCCAGCATTGGGCAGGTTCACGAACACCCGCACGAAATAATCACTCGTGGGCGGCGCGTCAATTTCCTCCAGCGTGAGCAGCACACGGTCGTCGGTGGCCACGTTCAGCACCTGGTCGAGCATGGATTGTTCGATGCGGGCGGGTTGGCTCAGGGCCTTGTTGCCGACGAGCGATATCTGTTGCGCCAGCTCCACGCGCTGTTTGAATTCGAGTTTCACCGGCGCGCCTTTTTGCACGATTTCCTGGAGTTTTTTGAAATCCCGCTGGTTCATATTTACGATCTGCTCGAAACTCGCGCTGCTGCTGACCGGGCTTGGCTCGTACTGGTACGACAGCAGCGGCATCAGGATCGTGGCGATCACGCTGGTTTCCACCGGGTTGCAATTTTTGTCGAAGAACATCCCTGCGTAGTTGTGGTTGAGCCAATTGGGGTCGTCGGTATTGGCGTGGTCTCGTACGATGTTCCAATCGTACCAGCAATAGTCCACCATGCAATGGTGCATGTAAAAAACAGGGTCGTTCGCAGCGGTGGGCACCGAGCCCATGTTGCCACCCACAAAGCCGTGGATGTAGTTGTGAGGCCCCGACTCCAGTTGCCCGCTGAAGAAATCACCCCCGGCGAAGATGGGGAAATCCGGCAGGTTGAGGATGTCGTTCAACGTCGTAGGCCCCACCACCCCGTCGCTGGCCGGGAGCGCCATGGCGTTGCGGCCGGGGTTGAAAAGCGGGTTAGAGGCATCGCCTGTGAACTGGGTTGGGAAGTTTGGGTAGTTCGCCCAGTTCCAGTACGGCAAGCCCCAGTTTTCTGCGCCCGCGCCCGCTTTTTCGCGGCAGATTCTTTCAAAATTGGCCAGATACGCCCTGTGCCAACTCAAAAAGTGCCAGGTGCCGTGCGCACTGCCGCAATGGTTGGCGTGGATGATCCGCTGCGCTTCCCAACTGCAATTGTTAGAGGGCGCGAGAGCTTTCATGGCCGAAACGGCCGCTTTGTAAATCTCGATGTCGGCATCGAGGAGGGCGTCGCCCGTGCGGAGGTAGCGGCGCATGGGGCGGTTCCTGATCTGGTCGAGGCAGCCTTCACAGCCGCCCGTGAGCGTGCTGAGTGCAATACCGGCGATGCCGGTGGCCGCTACGCCTATGAATTTGCGGCGGCTCCATGGAGGGAAAGTAGGATAGGCTTTCATTTTTCAAAAAAGTTAGTGAACTTGAAATAGGGTAACAGCCAAGCGCAGGGGCACTTGGCATTCATTTTCGAAAAAAATATTAGGGAACTTCCAACAAAAATGTCGGCAGATTGAAAAGATCGGTTTTCGCAGTTTTTCATCTTTAAAATAGATGTTCCCGCAAAAGTAAGAAGGCAAATCAAGTATTTTTTGCCAAATGAAAATTTAATCTAAAATTTATTGGTAACGAAGCGCTGACCCTGCATTGCCATGATACGGCAACCCAAGCGTTGCCCCCATTTGCTCGATTATTTCTTTTTTGTGGGTAAGGAACGATGGAGCGCATTTGCAGAAATTCCGACCTTCCGCCCCACAAACTCACTCGCCATGCCCAAACTCGACGAACAACTCAAAGCCGCCATCGCCCGGATGCCCATGGCCGAAAAAGATAAAATACTGCTGCGTTTGGTGGCAAAGGACGAAAAACTGGTGCGTAAACTTGTTTTTGAGCTGCTGGAAGGTGGAGAAACCCGCGACGAACGCGCAGCCGCGCTTCGCGAAGAAATTGCAAATGACCTTGTGAAAGCAGGCAAGGACCATCTGACGCCCGGCTACCTGCTGCTGTACCTGCGTCATTGGAACGCCCGCATCAACGAGCATGTGCTGGCCACTAAAGACAAATCGGGAGAGGTGTCGCTCGTGCTATTCATGCTTGCTGAAGCATTTCGGATGCACCACAAAATGCTTCAAAAATTCCCTGAAAAGCGGAGCGACACCCTTGCCCCCTATATGGTGAGGCGTACCGCAGCCATTTTAACCAAAGCAAAAAAACTTCACGAGGACTATTTTATGGAGTTTCGCCGCGATGCGCAGGAATTGCTGGAGCATATTTGGTCGTTCAGGCCCACGGCAGTTCTGGCGGCGGAGCAAGGACTGCCTAGATATTGGGACTCATAGATGTCCAATGTCCAACAAGGAATGTCCAATGTCCAAGTAGGCACATCTCTTGGAATTTGTGGATATTATGCGTCAAATGTAAGCGGGATTTTTAGCCCAGGGCTTCCTTGGACATTGGATATTCCTTGTTGGACATTGGACGTTGGAAATTTAAAACGGACAGCCCTCACAAGGTGCCGTCTTAGGCTTCCCTTGTGGCTTTGAATTGCTGATACCGCTGGTGCCAATGATGCGGAATTCGGTGCGGCGATTAAGTTGGTGCTGCGTTTCTTCGCATTGTACCCCATTCCCACATTTGTTTACCAGTTTTGTTTCACCATAGCCGTGCGGTGTGAGGCGTTCGCGGGCGATGCCTTGTTTCGCCAGCCAATCTACCACAGCGTTTGCGCGGCGCTGGGACAGGTTGAGATTGTAATCGTCGGAGCCACGTGCATCGGTGTGGGAGGCGATTTCTACCTGAAAATCAGGGTTTTGCCGCAATGTTTTTAATAGTTTTTTCAATTCAGACAAGGAGGCAGTACTGGGTTGGTCAGCGTTGAAATCATAGTAAAGATTGACCAAAAAGCCTGCTGAACCATGCTCCCAAGTGCTTTCGCCGGGCTGACTAGGGACTCCGTTGTCGTATAAGACACCCTCACGCACCGAAAGGCCATCGCTCAAATCGAAGGTAGCGGGCGAGCCATCCGGGTTTTCATAAAGTCCGGAAAGGTCATTGTAGCGCGGCCCGGTTTGTGCAAGAGCCTTTTCAGGAATTTCAACGATAAAGCCTTCTGCGTCGCGGTAGGGTTCAAGATTCAGGTTTACTTTGAAAACCGGGTTCTGGCTGAGATTTTTTGTACAAATGCCTTCGGCTACTCCTGCGATAAAACCATCTTGCATCGCCCGTAGCGTAAAGCAGCAATTCTTGTCAAGTTTAAATTTGAACCTTCCATCAGGCCCAGTAACCATAGGCTCAGGGGCAGTTTTGCCACAATCGTTGGTCAGGATCAATTTCGCGCCATTGGCCGGGAAACCGTCGCGCATATCGAACACCATGCCCTGGACACTAAAGTTCCCGACCTTATTCAAACCGATTTCGATTCGGGTGATTTGGCCCAGCGCCGCGCCCTCATTTCCTGTGCAGCCGGTTTTAATGGCTGCTTCGTACCCTTTTTTAGCAGTCGAAAAATCGGCACATTCGGCATGGCGCATGTCGAAGGCCACAATGCCCTCAGAACTAGTGGTCAGCGTCAGGCTCGTAAGCGAATTGAGCACTGCCGCACCGCTGATAGCCTTGAGCGTTTGGCTGTCAAAAACGTAGATCTCGACGGGCGCGGCATTTTTAGAGAACGCATAAATATCGTCGCGCCCAGCCCCCCCATCACGGTCGGAGGTGAAAAAGCCCCAGGAGAGGTCGCCGCCAAAACAAACACCAAAATCGTCGCGTGTGGAGTTGAGCGGTGCGCCAAGATTGATGGGCAAATTCCAGTCCTTTTCAGCTTTCGGAGTGCTGTAAAAAAGGTCGAGGCCTCCTAGGCCGATGTGTCCGTTGGAGGCAAAATAGAGCCGTCCGTTGGGGTCAATGAAGGGAAAAATCTCGTTGCCTTCCGTATTGACTGTTGGGCCAAGGTTGATGGCAGTACCCCAAACGCCGTTGTTTAATTCGCTGAAATACAGATCCATACCTCCAAAACCGCTAGGGCGGTTGCTGGAAAAATAGAGCCGTTTTCCATCTGGGCTAACACTGGGGTGGGATGAATTGTATTCCGCAGAATTGAAAGGCAGCCGTGTCACGTTCGACCAACCGCCTTCGGCGTTGCGAAGTGCAGAGAAGATGTTGAGCTTAATCAAGCCCTCCTCACTGCGCTCAGTATTGCCATTGTCAAAGTTGTTGCGGGTGAAATAAATCGTTTTCCCATCGGGAGCGAGACACGCAGCGGCCTCATTGAACCGGGTATTGACACTATTCGAAAATTTTTCCAAACGAGCGGAGGCAATAGCGCCAGGAACGTCTGTTCTAAGCACAGTGGCGTAAAGGTCAGAAAAGGGGTTTCCGGTCCATAAGGAGGTGCGTTTGATGGCGGTGCCGAGGTCGCGGTCGCTGGCGAATACGAGTTGGCCATGTACGATGCTGGGACCGAAATCGTCGAAGGAGGAATTGCAGGGGAGGTGAGTGATCTGGTAAATGCCTTTGTTTTTGGTAAGCAGTTCTTCTTCCATGTCGCAGGCTTTGGCGAGGAACTGGCCCCGAGCATCGCCTGGGGCTTCTTTTTCGTACTGTTTGAGCCAGAGCCGTGCTACGTCGCACTTGCCGTTGGCTTGGAGCATCATGCCGTAATATAGTTTGTGGACAGGTTTGGTATTGGGAAGTCGCACGATTTGGCCGTACCAATACTCGGCGTTTTCGGTGTCGTTTATCTTGCGGTAACACTCGGCAAGGCCAATTTTGGCTTCGGGAAGGTCTTCTCGCTGGAGCACCTGCTGATATTCCACGATGGCGGTCATATAGTCAAGGTCTTGCATAGCCTCGTTGGCGCGTTTCAAGCGGGCGGATTGTGCGATAAGTAACGCAGGAAGGATAATAAGTACAAGTAGCAGTATATTTTTCATAGCGTCGAAGCAGATGTAATTGGAGGTATCATATTTTTGACAGGATTTACAGGATTTTTACCCCTCTTAAATCCTGTTGCTCCTGTAAATCCTGTCAAAAATAAAACTTGTACGATGGCGCTGCCTTTGTAAAATCAAAAATACCTCGACGATGCCACTTGTTTCACCTTGACATCAAATTCGTAACCCAGCATAATCTCGAAAGAATTGCTGCTGGCAGTGCGAACCTTGCTGAGTGAAATGTCGTAAGATGCGCCAAATCGCATCCCGTTTCTCAACGAACACGCGAGCCAAAGATTGGCCGAGTCGTGCGAAGATTTGCCCGACAATGCCGTGCGATACGATGTGCCAACCCAGAATAACTGTCGAAACAATACTGCAGCCCCTAAGTTTGCCGACATGGGTGCTCCAATATTTTGTCCAGCGACTTCTTTTTTCATATCGCTGAGGAAACCAGCACTTTGCAGCAACAAACTGGGGCGGAATATGAGTTGATCGCCTTGAAGGGGAAATACCGCCCCTGTCGAAACGTAGAGATTGCGAAAATTTTTGGCAAAAATCCCTTCTGTATCTTCTTTGGTTTTGCGCAGGTCGTGCTCAAAAATGCGCGGACAGCCTAACCCGAGGTAGAATTTTTCACCGTACAAGTAAGCGCCCGCTCCAAAATTGGGCAGCCAGCGGGACAGGTTTTGGGAAAACGAAGGGTCGTCGGTATGCTCGACGGTGATTTCGCTGAATTTGCCGCGCCAATTGGCTACGCTCGCTTGAAGGCCCAGCGAAAGTTTCAATTTTTTGCTCGCCCCTACTTGCATCCGATAAGCATAAGATGCGGCTAAATCTGTAGTGCCGCCAGGACCGATTTTATCGTTTGTGAGCGCGAAACCAACCCCGACACGTTCATTCCGGAGTGGGGTGTGTGCGGTCAATGTTTGGGTAACAGGAGCGCCGTCGAAACCCAGCCATTGTTGTCGGTGGGAAAGGTTGAGCGTGAGGTGTTCGTTGCTCCCCGCGTAGGCGGGATTGAAAACCAGGCTATTGAAGTGGTAATTGGTAAACATCGGGTCTTGTTGCGCCGAAGCGGAGAGTGCCCAGATTATGCCCCAAGTGAAAAGTGGGAGGCGAAATTTTGTCATGGTGAATCAGTTTTTGAAACGCGGATCTGGCGGATTGGGTGCAACGCGGATTACGCGGATCGGGCGGATTAACGCGGATTTTGAAAAGTGCTCGATAAAAAATCCGCGCTAATCCGCATGATCCGCGTAATCTGCGTTGTGCGTTACCAAATCCTTGCCAAAAGGAGCCGTTCTGAAAAATTAACGCCGCAAAGTTCGGCTAAAAAATCAAGGCAAGTTAGGATTGACTGGATTAGAGCAGTGATCCATTGCCTGATTTAGGCAAATGTCTAATTTCTTCTTGCCGCCTCAGGAAAAATCGTTACCTTAGCCAAAGAAACACAATTTCGTGTTCTTTTACTTAAACCTATACCATTATGCTTAAACTTTCTATTTTGCTCGGTGCTCGGTGCTCGGTGCATTATGTCTTTACCTAACAATAGGTAAGATTTCAGCACAGTCCGAAGAATGCGGTTTCCCGGATATGACTTATCCTGAATGGCAAACTCTCATGAGCGGATGCTCCAATCCGCAGGTAGCGGGCTCATTTACTTGGTATATCCCTATTTGGATTACCTTGGTGAGACAGAACAATGGCTTTTCCGATATGAACGATTATTTTTCTCCTTGGAATCAATAATCATTTGCTAAACAACAGCAACTGGCGCTATGTTCCGGATTATTGTTTTGAGGACAACGCATTTTTCAATCAATTTTATGACCCCTTGTTGCCCCCTGTTGCCCGTAACCCGTTTGATGCCAAATGGACTAACCCTGATGAACCACCAGCCATCCCACCTGCCACCAATAAAAGATCATACGGCAGCAGTGGCGGAATTATACCGAATGCGGGGTCCTGGATGGATCATGTAACCATTAACCCTTTTGGCCCAGTAGCAAGAAACAGTTCTATTCCCTGGTCTTTTACGGGCATAAAAGTTGGTGATGTAAACTGCGATGCAGCTTTACCTTTTTCTTCCGAAGACCCAGATGAAAGTTTTACAACTGTGTCACATGCACCTCTAAGCACTAACCAGATATTTACACTTCATGTCAAAACGTTGGGAGTAATTCCCATAGCTGCTTGGCAGTTGGGTATAGATTTTGCCGAAGATTCGTTACAAATCTTACAAATTCAAAATGGGAGCACATCGGAGGCGTTTTCGCTCGACAATTTTGGGCTTACCGAAGGCGATGAGGGCAAATTTCGAGCCCTCAATTTCTCTGAAAATGGGGCTGGCCAAAATTTGAACAATAAAACGCTCTTTAAACTTGTAATAAGGGCACTCAAGCCTATAGCTAATATCGGAGCCCGTTTTCGTTTGAAAAATTCGGTGTTGCCTGAAAAATTTTATTCCGCTGATGGGAATGAAGTAGAAAATATGGGTTTGTATTTAGAAGTAGTTAATGGCTATTCTGGATTAGGCACAACGGACAATATCGGAAATGCTGAAAAGGTTCTTACAGAAGACACCTACCATCTTTCAGCCTATCCCATCCCCTTTACTTCTGAAATCTCGCTCGATTTCTTTTTGCCCAAAGATGAACAGGTTCACTTGTCAGTATTCGACAGCTTCGGCCGCCTGATAGCGGAACGGAGTGAGGTGCTCCCTCAAGGCCCTAACTCGTTGAAGATAGGCGATCTCGCCAAACAACCCGCTGCATTTTATTGGTATTCCTTCGAGGCTGGAGGACAGACCCTTTTTGGAAAAATTGTCAAAAATTAATAAAGATTCTCATTCTCCCCGCAGAAGCGCAAATGCGCTTCTGCGGGGATTTTTACATTCCAAACGCTTCCCACTTATGAAAAATACCTTTACGCTCGTCTTATTACTACAAAGCCTCTGCTTGTTTTCTCAGAGCACTATTTATGTAAACCCAAACGTGCAGGGTGGCTTGCAGAATGGTAACACTTGGGCTGATGCATTTCCCGATTTACAACAAGCATTATCGGCCTCTACTACAGGCGATAAAATTTGGGTTGCCAAAGGCACCTATTTTCCTACCAGTACATTAGACCGTTCTATATACTTTGTGCTAAAGCAAGGCGTGGAAATGTATGGCGGTTTCGTTGGAACAGAAACTGAGGTGACTGAGCGAGATTATGAAATAAATGAAACCATCCTTTCCGGGAATATCGGAGAAGCACAAGGTTCTGATAATTCTTACCATGTACTCTATGGAACTGCCCTTGACAGCACTACCGTTGTTGACGGGTTTACTGTAACAAGAGGCGTAGCAAATGGTAATGACCTCCCTTCTTCTACTCAATGGGGAGGGGGGCTGCTTTTAGAGCCATCTTCAGATAGGTACAATACATGCCCCATCATTCAAAATTGTCGATTTGAAGAAAATTATGCTGTTCTTGGGGGAGCCATCCATTGCCCTTGGGAAATAGGCAACTATGTTAATCCCATTATTAGAAACTGCCAATTTATTTCAAATCGAGCGCAACAATCTGGGGGAGGAGTTTATAAGAGTGGCCCAGCTTTACATGAATTTCCATTTGCTCTCGAACATTGCACATTCTCAAAAAATTCCGCTTTTTTAAACAGTGGTGGTGCGCTTTTTTTTACATTAACCGGGAGTACCAGCATTATTAAGGATTGTATTTTTGAAAAGGATACTGCTCGATTTGCATGGGGTGGCGGAATTTATTATGACCATTTTGATGACAGTCATTTAATTGTTAAGTCTTGTGTTTTTAGAGATAATTATGCTGGAATAGCCACTGCAATATATACCGAATATTTTTCAATCTCAAACACACCCTTTTTAATAGAAATCTATGACTGTGACTTTGAAGGCAACAAATCGAATGGACAAGCAGGTGCAATATTATTGAGTGGTGCAGCAGAAAGTGAGATTATTGCTCAGATTCTGAATTGTAATTTTTTGAACAACCGTTCAGCGTCTTATGGCACAGCCTTATCAATTAGTGGGAAGGAAATAAATCTTGATTTGGATCATTGTGTATTCAATAATAATATTGGAATTCCACCCAACCCGAACGGCTCAAGGTATGCCGTGATTCTAGGAGGTTTATTAACTGAAAGTAAGTTCACCAATTGCCTTTTTGCCAACAATGAATCAGCTTTGGCATTTTTTTCACCCGAAGAAGCAAAGGCCACCCATCGCATTACGAACTGCACTTTTTACCAAAATGGGAAATATGTTATAGACAAAACAAGAGTACCACTCGGCGTAGATGGGTCAATAGAATGTTACATCACCAACTCCATTTTTGAGGATGATGCCACTTTTGATAAAATGTTCTCGGATAACAATATTACTGGCTCATCTTTGGATGGCTACCACATTGACCATTCTTTTTTAAGTTTGGATGACAATATGACTCCCAATGACGATGCTTTTGGGCCATATACCGTCTTTAATGCTACTCCCCAATTCGTTGATCCAGCGAATAACGATTTCCACCTGAAAAAATGCTCCCCGGCGGTCAACGCTGGAGACAATCTAATCATAGATACCCTGGATATCCTCTCCGACCTTGATGGCAACCCCCGTATTCGCTTCGATACAGTTGACATCGGCGCCTACGAAACCCAGGATTCCTGCTTCACCATCAGCAGCATTGAGCCACAAACAGCATCGGTTACTGCAAGCATCTCGCCCAACCCCGCAATCCCGGGCAGTCCTCTGGAAATACAAGTCTTTGGCTTTGAACACCCCAAAATCGGCTGGGTGGTACGGGATGCCTACGGTCGGGAAGTCTCCTCCGAGGAAGCTTTGCTTTTTGAAAAACAACATTTTTTAGCAACATCTCCGGCATCGCCCGGCATCTATTTTCTCGAACTGCGCTCGGACCGGCAATCTGTTTGGTTGAAATTTGTGGTGCATCATTAGAGCACGTCAGGCATTAAATTACACCAATCTTCTTGCTACTTTTGCGGCCATTTTAAACCTCGGAGGTCTTTGAAGACCTCCGAGGTTTAAAGCACATACAACCAATTCTATCGTGTCCAACTACCTCACCGAACTCCGCCGCCGCCGCACTTTCGCCATCGTAGCCCACCCTGATGCGGGCAAAACGACCTTGACCGAAAAACTCCTCCTCTTCGGCGGTGCGATACAGACGGCAGGCGCCGTTAAAAGCAACAAGATCAAAAAAAGCACTGTGTCCGATTTTATGGAAATCGAACGGCAACGCGGCATCTCGGTGAGCACTTCGGTGATGGGATTTGAATACAGAGGCCTGCAAATCAATATTTTGGACACGCCCGGTCACGAAGATTTTCAGGAAGATACCTACCGGACTTTGACAGCGGTGGACTCCGCCATTGTAGTAATTGACGTGGCAAATGGGGTAGAAAAACAAACCGAAAAACTCACCAAAGTCTGCAGGATGCGGGCTACACCCATCATCTTTTTTGTGAACAAACTCGACCGCGAAGGCCGGGACGGCTTTGACCTTCTGGATGAAATCGAGCAAAAATTGGACCTGCGCGTATGCCCGCTTTCCTGGCCAATCGGTATGGGGCAACGTTTCAAAGGCGTGTACAATATGTACGAGAAAAAGCTCGTGCTGTTCAACCCGCACGGCAAGCAGGAGGAGGAGGAAATCATTGTGTTTGAGGACCTTGCTTCCCCTGATTTGGAAACCCGTATTGGTGAAAGCGCGGCAAAAGAACTGCGGCACGATGTGGAAGTATTGGAAACGGTGTATCCTGTATTCAACAAAGAAGATTATCTGGCCGGAAAGATTTGCCCGATATTTTTTGGTTCGGCGGTGAATAATTTTGGGGTAAAGGAACTTTTGGATTGCTTTGTGGAAATCGCCCCCACTCCCCTACCCCGCCATGCCGAAGAGCGCGAGGTAAAGCCTGAAGAGGAAAAAATGAGTGGTTTCGTGTTCAAAATTTTTGCGAACATGGATCCCAAGCACCGCGACCGCATTGCGTTTCTGCGCATTTGTTCTGGCAAATTCGAGCGGAACAAAAACTACCGCCATATCCGGCTGGAGCGGGAATTCAAATTTCCCAACCCTACCATGTTTATGGCCTCTAAAAAAACGCTTTTGGAGGAAGCATACCCCGGAGACGTGGTGGGTTTGTACGATTCTGGCAATTTCAAAATCGGTGATACACTGACGGAGGGCGAATTGCTGCATTTCAAGGGCATCCCATCATTCTCTCCTGAACAATTCCGTTATGTTGAAAATGCCGACCCAATGAAGCAAAAGCAGTTTGTCAAAGGTTTGGACCAACTGATGGACGAAGGGGTTGCCCAAATGTTCACCCGCCAAAGTGATGGGCGGCGGATTATTGGGACGGTGGGGCAGTTGCAATTTGAGGTGATCCAGCACCGGCTCGAAAGCGAGTACAACGCGAAATGCCGCTACGAAGGCGTGAGCCTGCACAAAGCATGTTGGGTAAGTGCGGACGATCCAAAGGCGATGGCCGAATTCCTCGACCGCCGCAAGCGCGACATTGCCAAAGACAGTGAAGGGCAGTTGGTTTTTCTGGCCGAAACGCCCTGGATTTTGCAAACCGCTCAAGAAAATTTCCCGAAGATCAAGTTTTCGTTTACGAGTGAGGGCTAACAGGAATGACATGTTTTTGCCCCAATTGACAAAAACCCGACACTTTTTCCTGCCTTTTCCGTGAAGCGCAAGGAAGCGAAACTTCAATGCAGTGTATCTTGCCCCCACAAAAACTGCCCACCTTGTATAGTTGTCAGTGGTCCTGTTAACTGCCGCTGCCAATGCTACTGTCCTTTTTAATCCCTTGCAGCGCCCTTTTATTCTAAATGGCGACAAACGGTTTTCTTCTTTTTTATTCACCAAACCATCCTTATCCCATGCGTGTAGCATCCTTACTACCGATGCTTCTGTTGTGGCTGAGTTCGCTCAACGCACAGAACAACTGCAGCATTTTTGACCTTACGGCCACAATGGTGCAAGTTAATCCGATCACCTGCCAGTATTTCGTGTCCCTTGATTTTCAACACGATGGCACTACAAATCAGTACACCGTGACTGGCAACAGCACGAATTACGGTACTTTCCCCTATTCCCAAATACCGCTTATTTTGGGGCCTTTTACTTCGGATCTGCTTAATCCGACACTGCTCGAATTCAATGTAACCGATGCGGTATTTCCAGACTGTAGTGATGTCGTCGAATTAGTGGTTCCTAATTGTGGACAAACTACGATTTGCAACATTTCGAATTTTGAAGTGCTTCCTGGCCCCTGCGACCCCAGCGGTCTGACCTACAGCCTCTGGCTTGATTTTGATGTGCAATTGTCTGGAGGCGATTTGTTTGATGTTTGGGCCAATGGCGTACTTATTGGCACTTTCCCGCTCATAGCTTTGCCCTTGCAAATCCCAGCTTTTCCAGCCAGTGGCAATCCTGTTGATGTTATCAAGGTCTGCATCAACAACCAGCCGGACTGCTGCGAAACCCTGGAATTTGATGCTCCCGATTGTGTGAATCCCCCATGTGGAATTTTCGACTTGACAGTAGAAACGAATGGCTGCACCAACGACAGCACCTACAAAGCCGTCATTGATTTTGACATGGTAGGCCCGGCTCCTTCTGATTCTTTCGGTTTGTGGTCCAATGGCCAGTTCCAGGGTTTTTTTGGAATCAACCAATTGCCTTTATTGCGCGAAATCGAGTGGGACGGTGGCCTGAATGACGAAATAAAGGTATGTCTTGTCAATTCCAACATCTTATGTTGCGAAACGAAAGAATACCCCGTTCCGGATTGCTTAAATCTTAACCCCTGTGGCATCAAAGATCTGGTGGTAAAACCCGACACCTGTACTTCCGACAGTACTTTTCTGGCAATACTCAATTTCGGTGTGAACGACCCAACTGCCGTTGACTCCTTCGATCTTTGGGCAAACGGCGAATTTTGGGGACGTTTTGGCATGAACCAATTGCCCTTACACATCCCTGATTTCCCCTGGAACGGATTGATCTTTAATCACGTAAAGGTGTGTACAGGCAATTCGCCTGCCTGTTGCAAAGAATATCAATTCATTGCACCCGACTGCCTGCCTTTCGGACTATGCGAAATCACCGATATTTTCTTGCACACAGGCCCCTGCACTTCGGACAGCACTTACAAAATCACGCTGAATTTCAACGGCACAAACCCCGGCAACGGCACTTTTACGGTGTTCATCCACAACCAACTGCTTGACACGTTCGACCTTACCGATGTGCCGCTCATGCTCGAAGTGCCGTGGAATGGCCAAGCAGGCGACTTCATCACCGTTTGTATTCTCGGCAGCAACGCACCTACTCCAAATGGTTGCTGCCGCATCAAGCAGTTCCAAGTTCCGAATTGTTTGCTCCCTTGCAATATTTTCAACGTGGCCGTTGACTTGGGCGATTGCAACCCGAACTCGAACACCTATAAGTTGCACCTCGATTTTGAGGTGAACAACCCCGGCAACGACTTCTTCGAGGTTTGGGGCAATGGTGTTTACCTCGGCACATTCCCGCTTGCCGGGCTGCCCTTGACAATCCCTAACTTCCCGTCCAATGGAAACGCGGCGGACGTTATCAAAATCTGCATCAACGACAATCTTGATTGCTGTAGCTTCATAGAATTCCAAGGGCCTGACTGCGACTCCGCATGCGAAATCTTTGATGTTTCGCTGGATCCGGGCGATTGCAACGCCAATGATGACACCTACAAGTTGCACCTCAATTTCTCGGTAAATAACCCCGGCAACGCCCTGTTTGAAGTTTGGGGCAACGGGATTTACCTCGGCTTGTTCCCACTTGCCGGACTACCGATGGTGATCCCCAACTTCCCGTCCAATGGTAACGCGGCAGACATCATCAAAATCTGCATCAACGACCATCCCGATTGTTGCAAAACCATTGAATTCCAAGGGCCTGGCTGCGATTCGCCTTGTGAAATCTTTGACTTGGCCGTACTGACGGGCAACTGCAACCTGGCCGATAGCACTTATGCAGTGACCGTTGATTTTCACGTGCAAAACCCAACGAGCAACACCTTCAGCCTTTGGGCCAACGGTCAATTATTTGGCACTTATGACCTCAATCAGTTGCCGCTGCACATCCCCAACTTCCCTTGGGATGGAACAGGGCCGAACGATGTGATCAAAGTTTGCATCACTGCCAATTCAGGAGCGCTTTCTTGTTGCCGCACCATTGAGTTCCCAACGCCCGATTGCTTCAATGGTGGCGATTGTGAGGTGTACGACCTTCATGTAGAAGTGGGCGGCTGTACAAGCAATACCACTTACGAGATTGTAGTCAATTTCCAGGTGCACAACCCACCAAGCAACACCTTCTCGCTTTGGGCCAATGGCCAGTTCTTTGGTTTGTACAACCTGAACCAATTGCCTTTGGGTATCCCCAACTTCCCATGGAATGGCAGTGCTTTTGATGGCCTAAAAGTTTGCTTCACCAATGCGCCAGGTGGCATAGGGTCTTGCTGCGCCGAAATAGAGTTCCCCGTGCCAGATTGTCTTAATGGCGGCGACTGCGAAATATTTGACGTGGTACTTGATCCGGGCATCTGCGATCCAGCCACAGGCACCTACACGCTACACCTTGATTTCCAGGTGCAAAACCCCGGCAATGATTTCTTTGAAGTGTGGGGCAATGGGGTTTACCTTGGTTTGTTCCCGCTTGCCGGGCTGCCGATGGTTATCCCCAATTTCCCTTCTAACGGGGCTGCGATTGACGTGATCAAAATCTGCATCAACGATCACCCGGATTGCTGCAGAACCATTGATTTCCATGGTCCAGACTGCGGAGGAGGCGGCAATTGCGAAATATTTGACGTGGTACTTGATCCGGGTGCCTGCGACCCAACCACTGGCACCTACTTGCTGCACCTCGATTTCCAGGTGCAAAACCCCGGCAATGATTTCTTTGAAGTGTGGGGCAACGGGACTTACCTCGGTTTGTTCCCGCTTGCCGGGCTTCCAATGGTCATCCCTAATTTCCCCTCTAATGGACCTGCCATAGACGTGATCAAAATCTGCATCAACGATCACCCGGATTGCTGCAGAACCATTGATTTCCAAGGTCCAGACTGCGGCGGTGGCGGCAATTGCGAGATATTTAATTTACAATTAGATCCCGGCAATTGTACTGGCGACAGCAGCTATCAACTGCACGTTAATTTCCAGGTCTTCAATCCGCCGAGCAATATGTTCCAGGTTTGGGCAAACGGCCAATTGCTTGGCGCCTTCAACCTCAACCAATTGCCTTTGCTCATCCAGAATTTCCCATGGAACGGCGGCAATTTTGACGGAATTAAAATATGCATGGTACCAAATGCCCCTGGCACGGATCTTTGCTGTATCCAAAAAGAATTCGCTGTGCCCGATTGTCTGGGCAACGACGATTGCCATATCTACGACCTTCATGTGCTGCGCACGCCTTGTCTCTGTGAACAATTCTTCGCAGTGCTCACTTTCGAACATGACAATGGTGGACCAGGCGGATTTGATATTTTGGGCAATGGCAACAACTACGGCAACTTCCCATACAACACACCACAACCCATCATTCTTGGCCCATTCAATGGCGATGGCGTTACGGATTATGAATTTGTGGTGGTAGACCACGATCATCCCGATCAATGCGGCGATGACTTCAACCTCGGCAAAGTAGAGTGCCTGACCCCAGTGATTGACCCGACAGGCGGCTCGGCCCTGCTCACGCTCTCGCCCAACCCAACAGCCAATTGGCTGAACGTGACGGCTTTGCTTGAGAACGGTGCAGCCCTCGGCCAATCCAACGTGGAAGTGTACGCTGCCGACGGTCGCCTCGTGCAAACGAACACCGTGGCCAATGGCGCAAACTTCCAACTCGACGTTTCTAACCTGCCGAGCGGTATTTACCGCCTCGTGCTGAAGTCTGATTCGGGAAGGTTGGAAGGGACGTTTGCGAAGGAGTAATCTTATTCGTGGCACGATTAGAAGTCGTGCTTCAAATGCTCAAATAGAAACGCCCTCCGCAGGAAACTGCGGGGGGCGTTTTTTATGTACCCCGGAACTCTGTTCCGGGGGTGGCAAGTATCCCCGGAACGGAGTTCCGGGGTACAGACCTGTTATCCTTTCAAAAAATACATATCTATCTCTCCTTTATTCTTTGCCGTGATTTTACCCCGGTAATCGCAATCGAGTGTATCCTTCAACAGGATATACGTGGCGCCACTCAAATTGATTTTTCCCGGCTCGCTGGTGCTTTCCATCCGCGCAGCGGTGTTCACCGTGTCGCCCCAGATATCGTAGGCGAATTTTTTCACCCCTACGATGCCGGCCACCACCGGACCGCTGTGCATCCCGATGCGGATTTCGAATGGGTGGGCCATCCCCTTTTTTCGCTGTCGAACAAAGGCCTGGATTTCCTGCGCCGCCCGCGCGGCCATGAGCGCGTGCTGAGGGTTGGGCACGGGCAGGCCTGATACAGCCATGTAGGCATCTCCGATGGTTTTTATTTTCTCCAGGCCATGCCGTTCGATGATCTCGTCGAATGCCTTGAAATTCAAGTGCAGTTCGCTGACCAGTTCTTGCGGGGAGAGTTTTTCTGAAATCCGTGTAAAATCGACAAAATCAGTAAAGAGGACGGTTACTTCGTCGAATTGCCGGGCCATGGCGCTCCCGTTTTCCTTGAGCTCCGTGGCCACTTCGGCGGGGAGAATATTGAGCAGCAATTCGTCGGATTTTTGTTTTTCTGACTGGATGATCCGGTTTGACTTTTGCTGGTTGAGGAAGTTGCGGAAAATGAAAAAGGACAGCAGCGACAACAGGAGGATACCTCCGAGGTAAAAGAGTCGCTGCGTTTTTTGGGCTGAAATCGCTTTGTCTTGAAGTTCAATCTGGGATTTCTGAAGGTTCACCTGCGTGGTTTGCAGCGTTTTCTCGTTTTCAGCCAAATGCAGTTGTTCTTCTTTTTCCCGGGTGAGGCTTTGTTCAAATTGCAGGTCGGACTGAGATTTTAGGTAGGCCAGGCGTTGCAGTTCTTTGTCTTTGTTGGCTAAGTTGATGGCGATTTGTTTGTATTCCAGTTCCTGTTGTTGTTTGGAAGCAATCAGGATTTGTTGCTCAAGTTTTGTGTCTGTAATGATTTGGTGTCGCCGAAGGGAATCTTCCTTTTTACTGAATTCGAACTGCAAGCTTTTTTTGGTCACTTCTTTTTGCTTCTCCACATTGTTGATGCTGTCTCGGAGCACGACATATCCCTGATAGGCGAGATAAGCACTGTCAAATTTCTCTGTAGCCTGGTATATTTGGGAAAGGTTGAGCAGTGCCTCGGTGGCAGTGCCGAGCGATCCGGTGCTATTGGCCAGCTCAAGGGCTTTTGTTTCATACGCCAAGGCCTTGTCGTAGTTTTTCTGTAGATAATGGACTTGGCCAATACTGGTGTAATTGGAGGCTGCGCCTTTTTTGTCATTGATTTTTTCGAAAATCGCCAAAGCGCGTTCATGGTATTGGATGGAAGCTGGATAATCGGCCAGCTGGATATACACATTGCCGATGTTTCCCAGGTTGTTGGCAATCATGGCCCGGTTGCCCAATTGTTCATTGATTTTCAGGGCGCGTTGCTTGTACTCCAGTGCTTTTTTGTAATCCTCAAGCTGGGTGTAAACATTGCCAATATTGACGAGGTTGCCTGCCACATTTTGCAAGTTTCCGGTGCTTTCGCTGATGGTCAGCGCCTTTTCATAATACTCGACGGCCTTAGGATAGTCGTGGAGTTCGTTGTGGATGTTGCCAATATTGCCGAGGCTGTTGGCGATGCTGGTTTTGTTGCCCGTGCGCTCGTTGATACTGAGCGTTTTATGATAATATTCCAATGCACGCGGGTAGTCAAATATGGAAAAATATACCAGTCCGATATTGTTGTAATTGTTGCCAATGCCCTGCAAATTGCCCAAGCGTTCGTTGATCTGGAGCGCTTTCTGGTAATTTTCGAGTGCCGAAGGATAATCAGCCTGTATCAGTCTGTTAGCACCCATTACACTGTGGGCAGCGGCGAGAAATTTTTTATCCGGCAGTTTTTCTGCAAGTTGAATGCCTTTCTGCGCGTACTTGATTCCAGTAGAGGGGCTTATAGCATTATAGCGACGCGCGAGGTCAGTGAGCAGTTTGGCCCTGAAAGTGTCTTCCCGGACATAGGTTTTTTCCAGACGCACCAAGGAATCCAGTTGCCGCTGCTGGGCTTGAACTTTCGAGGACGCAAGGAGGATCAATAAGAGGAGACCACAACGTAGGAACATACGCTAAGGATATTTTTGAAAATGCTAGAATATAGCTAATCAGCAATAAATATAACGTTCACGCAAGGGGTCACACGGGTGTCGTTGGTTGTGGTCGGGAAAGTGGCGAGGCTGGTGTTGTTGATGGTCTCGTTGAACGATTCTATGCGGATGTTGCCAACGGTTTTGGGAAAATCGAATTCGGCATTGCCGGGTTTGCTGATCCGGTAAAAGGCATTGGACAACACAGTGATACCATATTTTTTCCCTCCTTCAAGGGAAACATCGGGAATGTCAGCAGCGCCGTTTTGGTGCAGGGCAGCAGATTTGACTGTGGACGACCGCAACAACACTGGTGAAGGCCCGGAGATGTCCCAAAGGGTCACAGTAAAAAATCCTGTAGCAGGCAGTTTGATGCCAAACTGGGTGATTTTCCCACTTTTGAGCGGTGTGAAGGCAAAGCCGTATTCCCAAGCATCAGTAGTCCACTCTACGGTATCAATGATGATGGAAGATTCATTGAAAAAATCGAAAAAAGGGCTTTCCTCAATGGGTGATGCATCTTTTTTACAGAAAAAAAGCAGGGTGGACAAACAGAGCAGACCTACAAGGGTAAGGATTCTGAATTGCATAATAGGGAATTGGGTTGGGTGATAAGGAGGCCACAAATTTAGACGATTTTTGAAAATATCGCAGTCCTAAAGCACATTTCTGGGCGATGCTGTTCCATTCTGCCATAAAAAAAGCCGCCCAGTCTTTTCGACTGGGCGGCTCACAACATAACCATGAAAACAATTAACCAATCAAATGTTAGCCCTTTCTGATTATGTCTTTTCCGAAAACCGTGCCAAGTTTGACGGATAAGAAAAATTTTCGGATTGAAAAGTGTTAAAGTTGTTGAGAATGTTGAACAATACCCTCAACATTCTCCGCTACTTCTTCACCAGCCTCGCCGTCAATGGCCGCGCCAAACTCTTGACCCTCAAGAAGTAAGTCCCGGCTGGCGCATTGTCCAAAATGACCATCCCGCGCAGGGTATTGTCCCAACGTACCAAGCGAGCTGTTTGTACCAATTTGCCTCTTAGGTCAAACACCTCTAACATCAGCGACAGCTCTCCTTCGATGGCAGGCAATTCTATGTTGGCCATGCCGCTGGTAGGGTTGGGCGATACCTTAAGGCTGCGTAATTGAGTCGGCTCGTTGGTGCCAACTGTTCCCAATTGAACGAATATTTCTACGAAACAACCATTTGCATCAAGCGCGCCAAGGGTGTAAAATCCTGCGGGCAAGTTGGAAAAAACCGAGCCGCTTTGGAAAGCCCCGCCGTTCAAATTGAACTGGTAAGGAGACAGCCCACCACCAGGCAAAGCCGTGATCTGGCCGTCCGAAGCACCTGCACTGGAAGGATTCACAACGGTAGCTTCAACAAAGAAATCCGCGCATGGGGCCGTGGCGCAAAAAGGGGCCGTTACTTCGCTGCCGAAATCGCCGCCAAAATAAGACCAAAGCGAACCTCCAAAAGGTGAAAAAAGATCTATAATTCCTCCATCCATACCATTGCCACCTGAATCGAAAAGGTGGAAAACATAGCACTTGTCTTTTTCGAGGCACAGCTCTTCCCCATAAAACTCAAACGCCCCTGGGTAAGGCCCACCAGATTGCACCACATTGCCCTGATCGTCGCGCAATTCCCAATGGTTTTCGGCAGGGAATCCATTGGTAGCAAAAAACAATTGTACCCCAAAACCATCAGGATGTAGATCGAAGGTGACACTGCCTGTGTCGTTTCCGGGCTGCTCGTCTTCCCCTTGGCCGTTTACATTCGTAAGGTCCACCGATACGGTGTTTTGCCCAAACTGAACCCCTTGGACAAAAAGGTTTATTTCAACAGAAGCATCGGGAGCAATAAACTCCGCAAGCTGTATCGTGGGCTGAGGCACTCCGTTGGCTTCGATTTGAACATCAAAATGGTGTTCGTCGCCCAAGCCATTGTTTCGGATGGTAGCACCAATGAAGGCAAAACTGGAATCCGTACAAGCCTGTATCGTGCGGACATGGGTTATTTCCAATTCCCGAAGGGCACGGTGTCTGACCGTGATATGCAGGGTGTCATTGTCAGGTTGCTCATCTCCAGAGATTGTGGTGCTGAGTTCAAAATTGTAAATCCCGCCGAGGGTGCTGAGGTCTTCCGTGGTGCTGAAAGTATGCTCTAAAGTCGCGCTGGAAGTCACGACTCCGGGATAAACCTCTGTATTCCATGCCCCTCCGTTTAAACGGTAGGCTACTTGTATATTGGATTGATCAGCCAGCCCAAAATTGCGGAAACGTATTTTAACAGGTTCAGCAACCGACAAGTTTGGCCCCGACACAGGTGAGACCAAGGCCAGCGCGCCCACATCTACCTGCTTTCGCTGCGGGGTGCAGATATTGAACACCTGAGGTTCTTCTTTAGTGGCTGCGAAGGCCTCCACCAGAATGTTTCCATAAATATCGTACATGCGGAAATGTCCTTGCCAACTAAAGGTAGATGCCTTCAAAACGACCCGATAACAGGTGTTGTCATCGCTGCAAATTTGGGTGAATGTCTGGCCTGCGCTCATTTCGCCAAAAGCCAACAGCAAATCGGTTTGGCTGCGCAATTCCCAAGCCAACACCCCAAAAGCAGTTTCTGCTTCCGCAACCAGGTAGGTGCCGTCAAGGTTACCGTAGAATTTGATGGGCGCCAGACTGTCATTGGCAGTGCGTTCGTCTTGTACTCCGTTTGGCAGCGCGGTGAATATTCTGAGGCTGTTTAGGCCGTTGAGTATGTTGGTCGCGTGCAGGTCTATCGTGTCGCGTTCTCCGGGCGCCAAATTGCCTGTCCAGTCGTAAATGTTGTCCGGCTGGTTATTGATTCGCCAGTGGACTTTGGCGCTCTGTAATAGCAATCCGGATGCATTGCGGATGATAATGCCAAAATCGGTTTCCGAACCGCATATCAATCCTGGAAAATTGTATTTGCCTACAGCCGCCACGTCGTTGGAAGTCAGTTTTTGCACTGCAACATCCAGTGTGTCGTTGCGCACAAACTGATCCTGAGGCCAATTCGTAATAATGCGGAAATTGTAGTCTACACCAACGACAGGCATGTCTACCGTGGCAGCAAATGTGTGCTCCACGGATTCACCTGGCTGAATGGTATTGGTCACGTTCTCTGTTGTCACATGATTTCCCTCAAAATAAAGCGAAGTGGTAAACCCGGATACTGGGACAAGACCAGCATTATAAATCTTGACTTTAACGGGTTCTCCGTTCCCCAAAAGTGCAGATGGCAAAGGGGCAAGGAGACTAAGCGGTTTGATATCATAAGTATCTACCTGCATTTTAAAGGAACCAATGCGAGTGCCCCAATGCGCACCAGCAGGTTGGTATTCTCCTGTAAACCAAAAAGTTCGGCCGTCTTCGGGATCCACGCTCATGTTGCTGTAATCACCCCAACGATTGTCGCCAAAATGGCTTTGCCCGCCAGCTACAAGGGTGTGTTCTTCCACAGGCATATCTCCAAGCGGGTCGCTGTGCCGTCTCCCTGTGATGTAAAGGCCTGGATAGAGGAATTTGCTTGCACCAGAGTAGCCCAGGGCTATATTGCCCGCCTCATCGGTACAAATAGTGCCCATAAAACGGTTGGTAACCAGATCGGGGGCATAAGTGCCTTCCTGATAAATTTGCCAATCACCGCCGCCTTGTTTGCGGAGTTCGTACCAGCGCACTGCTGCGTCGCCACCATCGCCCACTTGACCTGAAACATCCGTAACGTGGTTGAAAACCACCGATTCGTAGGTGCCAAAATTGCGGTACGGTGCACGGTACATAATGATGTTTTCCAAAGCAGTAATGCGGGGCGCGCCTGCATCTGGCTGTTCGATGCAGTCAAAAAGCCCGCCGCCAAAGCAGACCTTGGTTTCAAATGGCGTTGGGAATAATTTATCAGGACCTGTAATGTTGCTTTGAGCAGCGTTATTCCAGTCTACATTCACTTCCCAAATCTGTAGGTGATCCTGTCCACCGTCCCAGCCATCGTCGTACACACGGAAAATATATGCTGGACTTCCAGCAGGCGGTGGAGGGCCTCCTTCCCAGTCAGCACCGGTAGCCGGTTGATAGGCAATAGCTTGATAATTAGGCATCTCGAAACGGTAAAGGTCAAAAGCCGGTTCGCCAGCCAACATGGCATCTCGTTCCAGCGCGTAGCCAGCGCACTTGTTACCATTTGAGATTTCGTTCACTGTGACAAAATAGGCGTTGTGCCACACATACAATTTAGGGTAATCGCCAAAGCCAAGGGTCTGAAAACGATACGCTTTCCAGCCTCCGGTTGGATCGCTGGTGTTGGAAATAGCAATCAGGAGTTCGTTGGTGAAAAAGCCCTGCAATTCCATGATAAGCCACCTTTCGGCATCGTGGTCATATTGCACAATTGGGTCGCCTATGCTTCCGGTTCCTACGGTGTTCCAAATGGTGCTGCTGAGTATCGGGCCATAAACGGATTGCGCCGTCAATTTGTCCCACACTTGCAACCAAGACCCACCACTGGCGTTTGTCATCTGCACGTAGTGGTTTTTGCCAATATCGCCGGAGGGGTCTGGTGGTGAGATGCCCGCTGGGTCACGGTTGCCTTCAAAATTGAAGCCGGGGATTATCTCAGGCCCGCTTTCTCGGTTGTCCACGCGGTTTTTAGCAAGCGGGTCACCGTCTCTCGGGAGTGGGTCCGGGTTGTTCATTTTATTGGCAAAGAAGTAGTTGCGCTTTTGAGCGAGTTTGCGCGGTACTTGGTCGGGGATCCTGGTCTGCGGTTTCAAATCGCGTAAAGAAGAAATGCTTCCTAATAATTCACCCTTCGACACCGTAGGCGGGTAGGATTGTGGCAGGTCGTTTTGGTGAATTGTGTTTTGGGAAAAAATAGTAGTCATTAATGACCAAAAAAGACATAGCGTAAGTATCTGTCTCATGCAATTTGGATAGGTAGTGTAAATTTTGAACGAAAGGAGATGGAGGACAAAAACGGAGGGTGTTCATTTTTTCAGGCTGTAATGTAAGGGGAAAAGCTTGGGCGCGAGGGGTAGAATTTGGGGAAACGTCGGCAGTTAGCCATTGCCCTTTGCCCTTAAATGCAATGCCTGACGCCTTGCCTACCCGTCTTAGGGTAGAGGCAATCCACTGAAACAATCGGTTTGACGACATATTTTGTTTTTCAGGCCACGGTCCGTGGAAGCTTCTTTACGTTTGTCGGTATGTCCGCAAATAACATTTCAACTTACTAATCATCCTATGTATTTACCATCCACTCAAACCGTGGTTGTGCTTATTTTCCTATTGCACAACGTATTGGCATATAGCCAAAACCCCGATTGCCCTACCCCCACTTTTCTCAAAACATCCGGGACCGAAACGCAGACCGAGTACGGCACTGTGCTTGCGCGAAGTGGCGACGGCAACCTGTACCTCGCTGGCCGCAACGTGTCCAATACGTTTATTCAAAAGCTCAACTTGGCCGGTGATGTGATTTGGATGCGCCAATTCCGGATCAATCCTTTTGAACCCATCACACCCATCCAGATCTTTGAAGACTCAGAAGGTATGATCGTTGGCTGCGGTACCCAGACCCAGTTTGCCGGAGCATCACGGGGTTTTGTTTTTCGATATGATCCCGTTGCTGACTTGTTTTTATGGGCACATCCTGTCACGAGCAACAATCCATTGGCAGCAGGTATTTTGGAAAAAACGCCTGGCGGGAGTTTCATTTATTATCAAAATCCGGTGTTGTTAGATGGAGAACCAGAGATTGAAATACTTGATTTGGAAAGGTTAACCGGCAACATTATTCCAGCATTTGCCAGTCGTTATGAGCATATATCCTACGATATGATCACAAAGATGGTGTCTGTGGAAGGATCACTCTTCGGCCTTGGCTCGGTTGAAAGCCGTGACAGTTTCGACAACTCGGCCCGGCGGCTGATGCTCGCGCGTTTCGACCCGGTGAACGGCATGCCGATTTGGGCGCAATTGAGCCATGATAATACATCAGCACTAACTGATTTTGTTGCCCGCGATCTCGTTGCAGACGGCGATGCCCTGGTAGCCGCGTACATCGTGGATGAAGATATCAACGATCCAGACCCTGTCAATACACAGCCAAATGTGATCCACCTTCAAAAAACCGATTTGGATGGCAACATCCTTTGGGTAAAAAGATATGATTTGAACACCTCTATTTTGAGGGTTATTTCTGTGTCCGATGGGTATGTTTTGTCCGGGCAACGATCTTTTAACAGCAAATACTTTGTTTTTAAAGTAAACAAGGACGGAGATTTTGTTTGGGGCAAAAACCTCACTTATGGCCCAAGCTCATCTCCTAACACTATTTCACTTGGACCGGATCAATCGGTTGCCGTAGCGGACTCGCTGTATTTTACAGGAGTTGCTACCACTGGCTTTGCAGATGTGCTTTTTTGGAAAATGCTTTCCGATGGCACGATGGCCGACTCCTGTGGATTTGTTGACAGCCTTGTGCTACAAGTGACTGAAATCCAGAATCCTGTACGGACACCCATCAACCTGCAACAACTCATTACCACTGCCATCGTGACTAACTCGGTAGTGCCTTGGACTCCGAATACTTTGGAGGAGAAACTCGTTTGCCCGGATTGCACGGTGCCTGATCCGTGCCCGGAGGACAACGATTTTGCCATAGAATTAGGCGGTTTTGATTGTTTGGGCGGTCAGATTCAAATGAGCCTAAGTTATTGCGATCTTAATGGTGACCCAATAACAGATGGATTGAACATCACTTTTTACAATGCCAATCCATTCACACATGCAGCCGATAGGTTGGCAACCATAGAACACGATTCCCTGGCTCCTGGTAATTTAAATAATTGTGCCTCACTGCTCTTACAGGATTTGGAAAATTTATTTGGCTTGGCTGCCCTGCAAAATGGCGTTCAAATCTTTGCAGTGATAAATGATCCTGGAACAGCCAATACTCCTTTTTCCATCGACGACTTTCCGCTTTCAGACTACGCAGAATGCGATTATACCAACAACATGGACAGCATAACCGTCCAGTTGCCCAGCGGCCCAACGCTCAATTTAGGGGCTGACCAAACCATTTGTTCCAACGAAAATGCCATCCTGAATGCGGGTCCAGGATTTTTCAGGTATCAATGGTCGAATGGCGCAAGTACACAATCTACCACTGTAACCTTTGGTGGTCAGTACCGGGTGACCGTTACCGATGCTTGTGGCTTCCAGCAAAATGATACCATAAACGTACAGGTGATTTCCATTCCTTTGGTGCAGGAAACCGGCGAATTTTGTCCCGGAAAATCGGTCACCATTCGCGGATTTACGTTCGATCAAGTTGGCACTTTCCAACAAATTATCCCAGGTATTAATGGGGATTGCGATACCTCTGCTACGTTTTTCATTGACGTGCTACCTTACGAAGAGCGGATCGAAGTGATCTATTTCTGCCCCTTCGAAACCGTCACGATCAATGGTGTAGTTTATGAGGATTCTGGGCTGGTGCTCGATACTATACCTTCTACCACCACCTGCGATACTATTGTGTTTTATTTCTTGGACCAGCTCCCCCTGCCATTCAGATTTTACAATTTTGAGATTTGCCACGGCGATTCTGTAGTGTTCAACGGGCAAGTGTACACCGAGGGAAATGATTACACGGATACCCTGTACAGCAGTGGGATTGGTTGTGATACGATCGCATACATTAATATTTTGATTTTGCCTGTGCCAGAGATAAACGATACCATACAGTTCTGCCCAGGCTCTTCCGTTGAAATAAACGGGCAGGTTTACACCTTGCCGGGCACAGTATTGGACACAATAACTTCCACTACGGGCGGTTGTGATACCTTGGCGACTTACACCTTGGAATGGCTGCCGGCCCTAACAGTTGAAGAAACCATACAATTCTGCCCAGGGACTTCAGTTGACATCGGTGGGCAAAGCTATACGCAACCAGGTACGGTACTGCTCACCATACCCGGCACAGCAGGTACTTGTGACACCATTTTAACCTACACTTTACAGTTCGCGCCACTGCCCACAAGCACTCAAACCCTGGAATTCTGCGAAGGCGAGAGCATCCTCCTTGGCGGACAAACCTATACGCAGCCAACCGTGGTCACACTAACAGTCGCTGGTGTGGGCAATAACTGCGACACGCTGGTAACTTACACCCTGCAATACCTTTCGCCACCGCCATCGTCCTTGAGTTTGACTTGCCCGAATACCGTGAACATCGCGACAACACCCGGTTCAGGCCCTATTCCCGTGACCTACAGTCAACCAATTGTGGCCAGCGACTGTGTTTGCCCTGGCAATGCGCTCTCCTTGGTCAGTGGCCCAAGTTCAGGAAGTCTCTTCCCTGTGGGGAATACGCAGGTGTGTTACGCGGCTCAGGATAGCTGTGGGTCAATTGACAATTGCTGTTTCATCGTGACGGTGCGCGAAGAACTGCCTTGCGATACGAAGACAAATGGCTGCGTGAAATACGAACTGCTCAGCATAACCGCCGATGCCCAAAAACGTCGCACCTATACCATCCGTGTCACCAACAATTGCGCCAGCAAGTTGATTTACTCTGCCATACAATTACCAAGTGGTGTCACCGCGGTCAGCCCAGCCAATTTTTCGACTTACACTTCGCCAGACGGACGGCCATACACAGTGCGCAATCCGAACTACTCGCCGTTCTACTCCATACGATTCAAATCCACGACGGATAGTATTGCCAATGGCCAGTCAGACGTGTTCAAGTACACGCTTCCCGCACAGTCAAATCCAACGTACATTAACATCACCTCGCGCTTGCAAACGCAAACTTATTACCCGGCGCACCTCAACACGTTCAATTGCCCGCTTGGTGTGACGCCAAGCAGCAATCGCAGTGAGGAAACGTCTTTCTTTGAAGATGTACAAACAGGAATCTTACTCTTTCCCAACCCGACGAACGGCGAACTATTTGCCGACTTGTCGCGCTGGCAGGGCGAGGATTTGCACATTCAGATTTTGGACAGCCGTGGATCACGTGCTCAATCTTTCTCGATGAATGCAAGCAGAGAGGCCCAAGCCATTCCATTGGCGAGCCAATTGGCGGCAGGGCTTTATTTCCTTGAAATTGTGACGGAGAACGGAGAAAGGGAAGTGGGTAGGTTTGTGCTGGAGCGTTAACCGCAAAGCGTTGCAGTGTTGAAACCCGTCCTACGGCTTGAAGCCCGCGGCTTGAAACCCGTCTTACGACTTGAAGTCGTAGGACGGGTTGATTCACTAACAAATTTAAGCAAATCATCTCAAAAAACCAAGGCCCGCCTTTCTTTCGAAAGGCGGGCCTCTTTGCAACAGTCCAATTGCAATTTTATCTTACTTTGAAGATTGGAAAGCAGCTAAAAACTTGTCATTCCCTTCGTAGTGCGCCATGTGCCCGATGATAAGGCGGATAAAATCAATCAAGGGTATCAGGCCAAAAATACCGCCAAACGTAATGATGTAAAACAGGATCAAAATAGGGCGGCCACCCAAGTACACTCGGTGCAGACCGGTCCAGCCAATGAAAAACGCAAGCAGGATAGCAACAACTAAATTGTGCTCGCCACCAGCCAGCGCTTTGAAAAACGTTTTAGCCTTCTTGCCGAAGTTTTTGATTTTGGCAAAGAAGCCGCGTTTTTCAGTTTTTTTCTTGAAGACATTGCCGCTTCCTGTGGCAGTCGCTGCGCTGTATTGCGCAGTGCCTGTGTTGACCGTAGAAGTGGTGGCGAATGCTGGCATGCTGGACAGCATAAACACAGACAACAGCATGAAAGAGAAGGATTTAAGTGCGTAAAATTTCATACTAAAAAAATGGTTCGTGAACTAAGAGAGAATTTCGAGCCAAATATAGGAATCATACTTGAATCACCCCCACATTGAATTTTTCTATTGGTGCATTATTCGCAGCCGCTATGCCCATACTGATCCACAGGCGCGTGTCTCGCGGGTCAATTATTGCATCCACCCAGAGGCGTGCAGCAGCGTAGTAGGCCGTAGTCTGGGCAAGATAACTGGCCTTTGTTTTTTCCAAAAGCTCCTTTTCAGCCGCAGGATCGGGCGCGTGTCCTTTGTCCTTTAAAGATTGTACTTGTATCTGCGTCAGCACTTTTGCGGCTTGCTCACCGCCCATGACAGCAATTTTAGCCGTAGGCCAGGCAACGATGAGTCGCGGGTCGTATGCTTTGCCGCACATGGCGTAGTTGCCCGCGCCGTATGAGTTTCCGATGACGATTGTAAACTTCGGCACGGTAGAATTGGCTACTGCATTTACCATTTTTGCACCATCTTTGATAATCCCGCCATGCTCGGAGCGTGTACCGACCATGAAGCCCGTCACATCGTGCAGGAAAACGAGCGGGATTTTTTTCTGGTTGCAATTCATAATAAATCGCGTAGCCTTATCTGCCGAATCGGAATAAATGACCCCGCCAATCTGGATTTCCCCTTTGGCGTTTTTCACCACTTGGCGATTGTTCACCACAATGCCAACCGCCCAGCCGTCAATCCGTGCGTAGGCCGTGATGATGGTCTTCCCATAATGTTCTTTGTACTGGGTAAGTTTGCCTTGGTCCACGATGCGGCGCAGAAGTTCAACGGTGTTGTAGGGCTTTGCGCCATTTTCAGGGTAGATTTCAAAAACATCTTCTGATTTGCCCTCGGCTGGCAAAGGTTCTGTGCGGTCAAAACCGGCGTTTTCAAATCGTCCGTGTTTGTCTACCAGATCCTTAATGGTGTCAAGGCAGGTTTGGTCGTCGGGCATTTTGTAGTCCGTCACGCCACTGATTTCAGAGTGGGTTGCCGCGCCGCCGAGTACTTCTTTATCAGCGTCTTCGCCAATGGCAGCTTTCACGAGGTAAGGCCCGGCGAGGAAAACGCTTCCCGTACCCTCTACGATCAAAGCTTCATCTGACATGATCGGCAAATAAGCGCCGCCCGCCACGCAAGATCCCATAATGGCAGCAATCTGTGGTATTCCCGCCGAAGACAGCCGCGCGTTATTGCGAAAAATCCGCCCAAAGTGTTCTTTATCAGGGAAAATCTCGTCCTGCAAGGGCAGATACACTCCTGCTGAATCCACGAGGTAGATAATAGGCAAGCGGTTCTCCATCGCGATTTCCTGGGCACGGAGATTCTTTTTTCCAGTAATAGGAAACCAGGCACCGGCCTTCACGGTCGCATCGTTGGCGACCACAATGCACTGCCGCCCGCGCACATAACCAATCACAATCACTACACCAGCCGCCGGACAACCGCCATGTTCGGCATACATTTCATACCCTGCAAAAGCACCCACTTCGAGACGGGGCTTGCCCACATCTAGAAGGTAATCTATGCGTTCTCGGGCGGTCATTTTACCCTCTTTGTGGAGTTTTTCAATGCGCTTTGCGCCGCCGCCTTCGTGGATTTTTTCGAGGAGGCGATTGAGGTTGGAGACGGCCAATTTGAGCGCGTCAGCATTCTTTGCAGATTCTAAGTCAGTAGTTGTGGTGGACATTCGCCTAAAAAATTTGAGCGGCTAATGTACGGTGAAATCGCGCTACAATAGTTTATCATACCACTTAGTACACATAGAAACAAATCGTAGGTTGCCAAAACTATGTGGACTATGTGGGCTATGTGGTTGTAAAAAAATGAATTGGTTGGCACCGTTTGCCTGGTTACAATTTAGGTAGAAGAAAGCGACCAATCAATCGGCGCCTTCCCTTGTTTTTCCAAAATCTCGTTGGTGCGCACAAAATGGCCGCAACCCTGAAAAGCATCGCCTGCAAGCGGCGAAGGGTGCGCTGACTCCAGCACGGAGTGACGGGTTTCGTCAATGAGCACTTTTTTCGTCCGGGCGAAATTGCCCCATAGCAAGAACACCACGCCCTCTTTCTGTGCTGAAATGGTGCGTATCACTGCATCGGTGAAGGTTTGCCAACCAATTTTTTGATGGCTTGCAGGTTTGCGTGCTTCTACAGTGAGCATGGCATTGAGCAGAAGGACGCCTTGTTTGGCCCAGTGTGTAAGGTCTCCGTGTGCTGGTGGCGGGATACCAAGACTGTTTTTTATTTCTTTGTAGATGTTGACAAGAGAAGGCGGAATTTTCACACCATACGGGACGGAAAAACAAAGACCCATGGCTTCACCTGGGTTGTGGTATGGGTCTTGTCCAAGTATCACAACTTTCAGGGCCTCAAAAGGTGTTTGGTTGAAAGCGTTGAAAATCAGCGACCCAGGAGGGTAAATAGTTTTCCCAGCCTGTTTTTCAGCAAGTAAAAAAGCCTTGATTTCAGCGAAATACGGTTTATGAAATTCCTCGGCCAAAGCCTGTTTCCAGCCTTCTTCTATCTGGACGTTCGTGACGGTGGGTGTCATGCATATTTAGTTTTGCCGAAAGGTAAGTGGAACTTTCAGTACAGATTTATACTTTTGTGCTTCCAAAAAAGGTCCCGTAGCTCAGTTGGATAGAGCATCCGTCTTCTAAGCAGAGGGTCGCAGGTTCGAGTCCTGCCGGGATCACAAGTCAGTAAAAAGCACGTTCTATTTCTATTTTATCCTTTTGTTTTGCCTTCAAGCCATATTCGTCATGGAGAACTTGCCAGAGTTTGTTGCGTTTTGGTAGATTCTTCAAGATATTTAGTTCCCTCAAAACTTGAACTAGTTCTTTCATTTGGAGCGAATAACAGGCAACCTTAGAATCAATCATTGCAGCAATGTCATCTGCGTCACGCATAAAATTTCTCAGTTCGTTCCACGTAATGCCAAGCATTTCGTACTCTTTGGGATTTAGACTCAAGTTCATTCCACTTATTTTTCTGAAAAATTCAGGCGTAGCAACACCGCCATTGTGTGCCACTTCACAACGAAGTTGGTAAATCTTTACCCAATTTTCGGCATTTTTTCCGAAATCAATATCGAATAGACTGCTTGCATACTTTACCATATCTGGCACTGTTGACCGTTCGAGTATCGGTGCTCCGATAGCCTTTCCCACTAAATTGAGTTTCAGCAATTCATCGATTGTATTGGGGTTTGCTACATAGCCCTGTTCAGCAAGATGAAGTAGTGTAATTTCTTTCAGATAACTTTCCAGAAAGGCTGTATAGACAACCAATAAGTAAAGCCGATTCCTGTCCATATAAGTATGCAACCATCCAAGTGTTTCATGCACTTGAGCAGGATACATCTTAAAATCGAAGGAACTTGGGAGCACCTTTGCAGTAAAATCAGTAGAGGCTTTTTGGCTCAACCCATCCTGAATGCAATCTGCTCCTAACTGCTGTATCCAATAAATCTTAGATAATTCGTGTGTCTTTTCCCTAAATTTTCTGAATGCAAGCGTTGCGTTCCAAATTTTATTAATACCCATAAAACAACTTTTTATAAAGAGTTCACCTTAATAGTTTTTCTACCAAATTTTCCCAAGAAAACCGCTTTTTTTCCTCCCGAACTCCTTTCTGCATTGCGCTTTTACGATCGTTTTCAAAAAAATCGCCTACAGCCTCCGCAATCGCTAGCGGCTCTGGGTCAACAACATAGCCCGAAACGCCGTGCGTCACAATTTCTGGAAGCCCTCCAACATTCGTCACTACCATCGGCTTTTCAAAATGGTAAGCGATTTGAGAAATGCCGCTTTGAGTGGCCGACTTGTAAGGCTGTACCACCAAATCTGCCGCCGAAAAAAACACCCGAACCTGCTCTGCCGGAATAAAGTCCGTGAACAAATGTACCCGTTCGGAGAGTCCGTTTTCTTGAATGATTTTTTGGTAAAAATCCCAGTCCTCGTAGCACTCGCCCGCTATGATTGCGTGAATGTTGGGCGTGTGTTTGAGTGATTCCAGCAGCAAATCCAGTCCTTTGTATTTTCGGATAAAGCCAAAAAAAAGCACCGTAGGCGTGTTTTCTTGAAGGTTTAGCAGAGGCCTGGCTTCTTTTTCTGCCATGGGCTCCCCGTAGGTATCGTAAACGGGGTGCGGAGCAAATCGGACCGCATCTGCGATATTTTTCGATGGAGGCAAAAAAGAGCGGATTTCTTCGCCAACTGATTTAGACATGACCACAAAATCGTCGCAAGCGCTGACAAACCAGCTGGCAAATGGACGGTCTCCAAAGCGTTTTTCATGGGGGACAATGTTGTCCACCAGGCCAGTAACCCGAAATTTATTTCGCCCGAAAAACCTGGCCACACGAAGCACCGTGCCCAGACATGGCCCCATGAATGGCAACCAGAAACGCACGATGATTTGCGCTGGGTTTTCCCCGGCAATTGCCCGACCGACGATTAGCCAGTTGAAAGGATTGACGGAATTAAGCCTGGTTTTGATTAACAAGTTTGCAGGCGCAGGATCGTCCGTCATCTGCGTTTTTCCAGGAAAGAGAAAAGCAGGGTATTGCAATGAAAATGAATAAATTATCACTTCTTGCCCTGCGTCCTGTAGCGCCTGTGCCAGTCTTTCAGAAGATGCCGCAATGCCCCCGCGCAAGGGATGCGCCGGGCTGACCAGGACGATCTTTTTTTGGATGTTGGATTGTTGGACTTTGGACATTGGACATTGGACGTTGGACATTGGACATTGGACGTTGGTCATTGGACATTGGACATTGGACATTGGACATTGGACATTGGACATTCTACTTAAAAACCTCATCCGCCAACGCGAGGCTATGAAAAAAAGCTGTCCGGTCAAGCCCCGATTCAACTTCTGCCTCGTCCAGGAATAGCAATAGGTTTTCCATGGCCATGTTGCCAGTCAGGTCGTCTTTTGCCATGGGGCACCCGCCAAACCCGCGCATGGCGCCATCGAAGCGGCGGCAGCCACTGACCCATGCAGCCTCTATTTTTTCACGCCAATTTTGCGGCAGGGTGTGCAAATGCGCCCCGAACTCAATGTCCGGGTAAGCCGGAATGAGGTTACTGAACAAATAAGATATGTTCTGTGGGTTGGAGCAACCGATAGTGTCAGAAAGTGAAAAAGTGCGGATACCCAGCGGGACCAGCGCATCCACCCAGTGGTGCACAATGTCTACATTCCAGGGGTCGCCATAAGGATTGCCAAAGCCCATCGAAATGTACAGCACGAGTTCTTTTTCATGCCTGACGCACAGATCCTGAATAAATTTGGTGCGTTCCACACTCTCCGCGATGGTGGCGTTGGTGTTGCGTTGTTGGAATGTCTCGCTGATACTGAACGGGTAGCCCAGGTATTGGATTTCATTAAATTGACAGGCTTCCTCCGCTCCGCGCTCGTTGGCGACTATAGCCAGCAGCTTGGTTTGTGTTCCACTAACTTCGAGTTTCGACAGCACTTCTGCGGTATCGCGCATTTGCGGGATGGCTTTGGGACTGACAAAAGAACCAAAATCGAGCGTATCAAAGCCCACACGAAGCAATTGATTGATGTAGGCGGCTTTGGTTTGCGTTGGGATAAAATCATGCAAGCCCTGCATCGCATCACGCGGGCATTCGATCAATTTGACGTTGGATAGTTTACCCGCCGTAGCAAGTTTATCCGTCGTGGTATTACCTGAAACGGAAGCATAGGAGGGTGGATGTTGGACGTTGGAGGGCAAAGCAGGAGATTGTGTTAGGCTGGGCAAAAATACGGGGATTAACAAGGGGTTGAGTCAAAAGGTTGATGAAGTTGATAATGGTTTATGAAGGTTTATTTTTTGATTCCAAAAACGACAAATCCCTGCATTTTCGAGCCGAATTATCAACCCTCATAAACCCTTATCAACTTCATCAACCTTTTTCATAAACTGCGCTGCCCCATCCAACTCATCATAAAAATCCTGACCGTATTTTCGGATAAGCGCCGCTTTTACAAATTGATAAACAGGTACTTGTTCCTTCTGCCCCAAGGTGCAGGCCGCCGAGCATATCTCCCAACGATCATAGTTGAGCGCTTCCGAATCAAAATACTCATACTTCGAAACCCGTATTGGGTAAAGATGGCAGGAAATAGGTTTTTGAAAGTCAATTTCGCCGGCACGCCAAGCCATTTCGATGCCGCATTGTGCAATTCCAAGCGCATCATAGGTCATATAAGCACATGGGCCACCGTCAATAAGAGGGGTGCCGTGGTCGCCCATACCCTTGTACCAAGTGTGTGGACCCTGCGCTTCGATGGCTGCAATACCCGCAGGACTTAGAAAAGGCCGCACTTTTTCTTGTATGGACTCCAGTATAGCCAGTTCTTCCTTTTCCAAAGGTGCACCGTAGTCACCTTCCCAGCAGCACGCGCCTTTGCAAGCGGAAAGGTTACAAATGAACTGCTGCTCCACCACGTCGTCGCTTACAAGTTTGTCTTGTACAATAATCATTTTTGAACTATGATGTATGAAATGCCCAACACCATATTGGCCGCAAGGTTGGAGTTTTTTTAGAAATTAATCAAACCCCTGTTCACACATCCAATTACCATCCATTATTCCTATTGGTGAACTGCCACAGTTACCGACCCAACAACGTAACTTTGCGCCTTCAAAAACCTCTCATTTACCCGCTGAAGTTTCAACGAAGGCGGGCACTCACCTCTCTCCCTCCCGCTCACTACATGGACGTCACCGTCGAAACCGCCAAAAGCCTCGGCCTCACTGCCGACGAATTTGAAAAGATCAAGCAACTTTTGGGCCGCGTGCCCAACTTCACCGAACTCAGCATCTTTTCTGTAATGTGGAGCGAACACTGCTCCTACAAGAATTCCATCCTTCAACTCAAAACCCTGCCCCGCGACGGAAAACGGCTGCTCGTAGCCGCAGGGGAAGAAAACGCAGGCCTCGTAGACATCGGCGACGGACTTGGCTGCGTATTCAAAATCGAAAGCCACAACCACCCTTCTGCCATCGAACCCTACCAAGGCGCAGCCACAGGTGTAGGCGGCATTCACCGCGATATTTTCACAATGGGCGCAAGGCCGATTGCGGCACTCAATTCACTCCGTTTTGGAACGCCCGACACCCCGCGCATGAAAAACCTCATCCGGGGTGTAGTAAAAGGCATCGGCGATTACGGCAACTGTTTCGGCGTACCTACGGTTGGGGGTGAAGTGTATTTCATGCCATGTTACAATCACGATATTTTGGTCAATGCCATGTCGGCAGGCATCGTGAAAGCAGGTGAAACCGTGAGCGCAACGGCTGGCGGCCCCGGAAATCCGGTTTTCATCGTCGGTTCGGCTACAGGAAAAGACGGCATCCACGGCGCTACGTTTGCTTCCGCCGATTTGGGCGAAGACTCGCACGAAGATTTGCCGGCGGTGCAAGTGGGCGACCCGTTTCAAGAAAAATTATTGTTGGAGGCAACCCTGGAAGCTATTACAACGGGCGCCATTGTCGGGATGCAAGACATGGGCGCGGCGGGCATTACCTGCTCCACTTCCGAAATGAGCGCCAAAGCTGGTTGCGGGATGCGCATTGACCTGAGCAAAGTCCCCACCCGACAGGCAAATATGAAAGACTGGGAAATCCTGCTTTCCGAGAGCCAGGAGCGGATGCTCATAGTGGTAAAACCCGGTCGAGAATCTGAGATTTTGACCGTTTTTGAAAAATGGGATTTGGACTGTGCCCAAATCGGTGTTACCATCGAAGGCGACATTCTGGAATACCATTACGAAGGTAAACTAGTGGCCAATGTACCCGCTGATCCGCTTGTATTGGGCGGCGGCGCACCCGTGTATGTGCGCGAGCAAAAACGCCCGGGTTATCTGGATGAAATTGAAAAATTCGATCTTTCAAATATCCCAATTTCTCAATTTCCAAGCCTCCGCGAAGCGGCAAAAAAGCTCTGGAATTCGCCCAATCTAGCCTCTAAAAACTGGATTACGCAGCAATACGACTCCATGGTACAAACCGCCACCATGACCACCAACCGCGTATCAGATGCGGCGGTCGTGTATGTAAAAGGAACGAAGAAAGCCCTGGTGCTCACGACGGATTGTAATTCCGCTTACGTGTATGCCGATCCCCACAAAGGCGGAATGATAGCGGTGGCGGAGGCTGCTCGGAACATTGTGTGTGCAGGGGGCGAGCCTGTGGCTATTACCAATTGCCTGAACTTTGGCAACCCATACAACCCGGAGGTTTATTATCAATTTGCTGAAGCCATTCGCGGCATGGGCGATGCCTGCCGCAGGTTCGAGACTCCCGTAACGGGCGGCAACGTGAGTTTTTACAACCAATACACCAAGGGCAGCCAAACCGTCCCGGTCTACCCCACCCCAACCATCGGGATGCTGGGCATGCTCGACGATTATGAACAGATGATGACGCTCGATTTCAAGCGAGAAGGCGACGTCATTTACCTCATCGGCACGAGCCGCGACGACCTTGGTAGCAGCGAATATCTGCGTGGAGTATTGGGTATTGAGTTCAGCCCTTGCCCGTATTTCGATCTGGAAGAGGAGTTCTCCCTCCAACAAGTGGTAAAAAATGCCATTGGTCGGAAACTCGTAGAATCCGCGCACGATGTGAGCGACGGGGGCGTTTTTGCCAACCTTTTGGAGAGTGCAATGCCATGCGGGCTTGGTTTTGAAGTAGTGTCCAAGGCAGGAATGCGGAAAGACGCCTGGCTTTTTGGCGAAGCACAAAGTCGGGTAATCGTCACGGTGCGGACAGAACAAATTGGCGAGTTTGAGCGTTTTTTGCAGTCGGAAAAAGTGGCGTTTGAAAAATTGGGCGAAGTGAAGGGCAATTCCCTCGTGTTCGACGGCGAAAATTGGGGCAGTGTGGCAGATTGGAAACAGACGCATGAGACGATCCTAGGAGAAATTATGGCCTAGGTTTTGGCCTGCTTAGGAACGGTGTCAAAATAACTTTCCAATTTCAGGCCAATTACTTTGGCGTTAGCCAACTATCTTTTGAGGCGAATAGTGGGGCTATTTAACGAAAAAGATAGGATGGATGGCGGCAAAAGAATGGCATCAAATTGGGAAGTTATTTTGACACGGTTCCTTAGCCTATTTTTGCATAAATTTTGAGCCATGGAATATATAGAGCGCATCACAACCGACCCGAGTATTTGCCACGGCAAACCATTAACATTCTAGAAGCCCAAGTATCGGTGTTGATTTCCTCTTTTGAAAAAGAATATTGCTTCATCGAAATCGGGCGCGACTACATTCACATTATTGATTGAACATTGAACATGAACAAGTTAAAATCTATCTTTCTTCTACTGCTGCCTGTTTTCGCAGTAATGATCGCCTGCGACAGCCAGGCCAACAGCCATTCCATCAAAGGCACAATCACCGGCGCATCCAACCTCCAGGTATCCTTGGATCTTGCCCATTTCGACCGTTCCAACGTGAGCCTTGGCCGAGCCACTTGCGATGCGAACGGTGCCTTTGAAATCAAGTCGGAAAAACCCTGGGATGAAGGGCTTTACCGCCTCAAAATCGGCGCAAAACAGGTTTACTTTATCTTGGACGGTAAAGAATCCGTGGTTGAGATTACCAGCGACCTCAGCACAATTGACCGCATGGAGATGCAGATCAAAGGTTCTGAAACTATGACCTGCTATGCTGGCATTGTCAAGGATTTGATTGCAAATCAATTGAAAACCCCTGAAGATGCCAAAGCGTTTATCGAGCGCGGCTGCACCCCGCTGATGAAGGCATTCCTAACCACCCAATTGCTTGGTCAGAATGCCGGACCATTCATAGCTGATTTTAAGGCTCAAAGCCAAAGCCTCGCCGCAGCTATGCCGGACTCGAAATATTCCAAGGATTTTGCCGCTATGATCACTGGGCTTGAGAACCAAAAAAACCAGCAACAAGCGGGCGAAACCATTACTGTCGGTATGCCTGCACCCGATATCAGCCTGCCAGACCCTTCGGGAAAAGTCCGCTCCCTTTCCTCACTGAAAGGCAAGGTGGTGCTCCTCGATTTCTGGGCTTCCTGGTGCGGGCCATGCCGCAAAGCCAACCCCCATGTGGTGGAAGTGTACAACAAGTACAAAAGCAAAGGCTTTGACGTGTTCAGCGTCTCGCTTGATAGGCCGGAAGGCAAGCAAAAATGGGAAGATGCCATCAAACAGGACGGTCTTGTTTGGGGCAACCATGTCAGCGATCTCAAGTTTTGGGATTCAGCCCCTGCGGGTGTTTATGGAGTACGCTCCATCCCCAAGACATTCCTCATCGGAAAAGACGGCAAAATCGTGGCGGTCAACCCGCGCGACAATCTGGAAGCAGAACTGCTGAAAGTGTTGTAGTTGGTGATTTGGGGATTTGGGGATTTGGTTATTCGAGTGGCCAAGCTTTGGTACTCGAATAACCAAATCCCCAAATCAACAAATCCTCAAATCCTCAAGACTTTGGACGAGAATAACAACGAAATGACACCCTCTCCCACCCTCTCCGAAATCTGGATTTACCCCATCAAATCATTGGGCGGCATCGCGTTAAAGGAAGCCGTCGCAGAGGTTCGCGGGCTTCGTTATGACCGTCGTTGGATGTTGGTGGACGACACAGGGCGTTTTGTCACCCAAAGAGAAATCCCAACCATGGCACTGCTCGGAACCAGCATTGAACCGCCATATCTGAACGTCTTTTGGAAAAACAAGCCTTCTGAAAAGGTACAAATCCCCCTCGAAATCGAGGCTTCCGAATTCCCCAAACTTCGGGTGGAAATATGGGGCGATCAATGTCCCGCACGGGTATTGTCCGACGAGATAAACCAATGGTTCTCACATCATCTTGGGCAAAACCTACGCCTCGTATTCATGCCCGACACCACCCGCCGCCGTGCCGATGGCCGATACGCCCCCCCTGGACATCATGTCAGTTTCGCTGACGGGTTTCCCTATCTGATTCTCGGGCAAGCCTCGCTCGACGCGCTCAACCATCGCCTTGCCCTGCCCTTGCCCATGAACCGCTTCCGACCCAACTTCGTGTTTACTGGCGGACAGCCATTCGAAGAAGATACCTGGGAACAATTTTCCATCAATCATCAGCCGTTCCAAGGGGTGAAACCATGCGCCAGGTGCATCATCCCAACAACCGATCAGGATACCGCCACCCGAACCGCTGAGCCATTGAAAACATTGGCAACTTTTCGGAAATTTGGCAACAGAATCCTTTTTGGGCAAAATGTGGTGTGGTTGGGTAAAGACGAATCTCTGGTACGGGTGGGTGATTTAATTCAGCCAGCCAAATAAAAATCCTGGGTCATTTTTTGAAAATCGTCAGAATATTCACTCCCCGTTTTACCTGCATACAGGCTGATTTCATCGCACTTAAGGGCGTATGGGCTTTTTTCAAACTGCAAGAGCAATCGCTCAACAGGTTTTCCGGGTCGGCTTCGCACTTCTGTTATCCGAGTCCAGTACAGACCCAGTGGAACAGCAAGTTCGCAAAAACGAAGGCCTTCCCGTTCGGGCAGGACAACACAAAATTTTCCATTGGAAGTAAGCAATTGAGCGGCACAGGCCAGCAAATCTCCCGGCGAAAGCGTAGCCGTGTGCCTGCTGAGGCTGCGCGCTTTGTCAGGCGAAGTGCTGCGTTCAGAAAAAAAGGGGGGATTGCTTACGATCAAATCATAATGATCCACAATGGTTTGGGCAAATGCTTGAATCGAAGCTTCCCAGATTTCCAGATACTCCGCCCAAGGGCTGGCGGCGAAATTGTCGCGCGCAAGGTCTGCGGAACGCTGGTGGATTTCGATTCCTAAACCACTCCAATTTTGTACGCTCGAAAGTCGCTGGGCAATCATCAGCGCCACCACTCCCGTGCCCGTGCCAATATCCAAAAAACGCCTCGTCCCTTGCACATTGGCCCAGGCCCCCAACAGCACGGCATCCGTGCCAACGGGTTGCGCAGCCCCTGCTTGCTCTACCCTAAATTTTTTGAAACGAAACGCTGGCAACAGCATAAGCACTGACGAAAGTGAGGAAATATTGGCCGGGTTTTAAGCCTGCAATGTTAAGCCTTGATAGTGTTCCTGTTCCGCGATTTTCAGAAAGCAAGACTTGCCCAAGCGAATTTTTTATCCAAAAAACACCCTCCACTTCGGGCAACCCACGCAATTCAAGATAGTCAGAAGCAGGGTTTGGAAATACAGTTAAGGATTGATTCTGAATGGTTTTATTGCTCGACGGGAATTCGCCCCAACGTTTTTCAAACTCTGCCTTAAATAAAGTAGCAAGCACAGGATGGTGAAGGACGAGCGTATTCTCGTCATTTGCAGTCTCCGCAGCAACAGACCAATTGTGCGAGCCTGTGACGACCGTGGGATCCGAAGTCCAGTCGTAGGCGTCTACTACACCGTATTTGTGATGGAATTCGCCCGTCAGGTTGTGGTGGCGAACGTTCACGCCATTATTGAGCAAATGTTGATATTCTGCACCGTTATCATTGATATTTTCCATGATACCACGCACTGGAACACCTGTGTTGTGGATGTCCACCAGCGCATTGCCCAATTCATTTTTAGTAAAAGAAAAAGCAGCAAAAAGCGCCTCGCTTTGGGCACTGCGAAGCACGGTTTCGATACGGCTCGTTGTTTGGTCGGACGGTGAAAAATAAGATTCCACCGGATATCCTCCAATGATAAACTGGTGCGGAGTGTTGTCGTATTTGGCAGCTCCAAAACGGCTGTCAATCAAATCCGGTTGAAGGCCACCGCTGCCCCACATTTCCTCAAATTCAATTTCATATGCCCGCGCAAGTGATTGATCCTGAAAAAACAAGGTATTGTTGAAGTCGGTAACGATATTCTGATTGGTCCAATTCAAAGAACCGCTCATTACCCATGCTTTATCAGAGATATCGGCATCAATCACCATGAATTTGTTGTGCATGATGGCAGTACTATTGCCATAAAGAACCGGGAAGGGCGGCGGCGGCTCGAGTGCCGGATTACTGGCGGCGCTGGCTGCTATGTATCGAACCTGCACACCACGGGCATGGGCAGCTTTGAGGGCATTGGTGATATCGCTGCGGTTGTTGTTGTAAATCGCTACATCGAGCGTTTGCTGGGCTGCGTCAATCCGTGAAATGGTCTCCGCAAGCACTTCCTCGTAACTTTCTCCGTTCGGCGCAAAACCGTTGGCGAAAGTATGGTCAATACTGTGGTTGAAATATGTTTTGATCACGCCTGAAGAGAGCGATTGGGTGGCAAAAGCGCTTGGTTCGGAAAGTATGGTCTGCCCATCGTGAAAGGCTTCGATTTGAATCCAGTAGATTGTTCCGGGTGTGAGGTTGGTCAAAAGGTAATTGTGATCAGTTGTGTATCCTGAAATTGGGAGCACAACATTAGGCGCGGAATTGGTGCTGATTTGTAGCTGACAATCCGAAGGCAAACTGGTACTCCATGTAACTTGAAAACCTGTGGTGCCAATGTCGGATTGTTCCGGTTTTTGCGGAAAATAGAAACAGGTCTCTGCCACAAAATCGTCGGTATTGCGCGGCAATAGTTGGTAATCGTCATACTCGGAAAGGATGGCCCTGAGCCTGACCGGGACAGATGGAATGCCGTTTCCAATGATCGGATTACCGCTATTCAGGTATATTTTGGCCGTCGCCCCTTCTGAATCTGAAATCCCAAATGAACCGCCATTGTTGAATGTGCCGCCTGCGTTTCCAAATGAAATACATTCAAATTCAACGAGTTGGCTTTCAAAATTGTCAGAAATCTGCGAAAGCGAAATAGCCTTGGGCACAGGCAAAGCATTGTCAGTTGAAAGGAGGCTAAACGATGTAATAGGGGTGATCTCCAACAACCCGTGATAAGAAACCATCGTTCCTGTTACCTCAATGCTATCGCCCGGAAAAACCGCTCCGTCAAATCCCGCTACTGAACCCGTGCCCGGAAAAGCGGCTATTCCGCCTGTGCCATCTTGAAGATAACGGATTTTGCCAAGTTCAGGGCCATTGGTTACGATGCCACGCACCGTTACCGTATTGCCCAAAGGCTGCGCACGCGCGTCGGCAATGGATTGGGCGAAAAACGTGTTTTGTAAAAAGGCAAGAAGTAGGATTAAAATGAATAGCCTGTTGAAAATCATTGCTGTTGCATTGGACAGGGCTGTTGGGGTTTACATCATTTCTCACCGCTGGGCGAAAAAGCAAGTGCGAAGTTCCTCATTTTTGCGCCATGGAAAAAATTAGCATGGAAAACTTGGGTAGAATGTCACTCACCGACTTTAAAACCCACCCCAAATTTCCGCTCGTTCTCGTGCTCGACAGCGTGCGCTCTGGCCTCAATGTCGGCTCCATCTTCCGCACTGCCGATGCCTTTGCTTTGGAAAAAATCCTGCTTTGCGGTATCACCGCCCAGCCCCCCCACCGGGAGATTTTGAAGACAGCACTCGGCAGCACTGATTCAGTGGACTGGGAATATTTCCCCAAAGCAACCGATGCCGTTCAAGCCTTGAAAAACGCGGGTTACGAAGTCTTCGCTATTGAACAGACAAACCAAAAAACCTGGCTGCAAGACTTTTCGCCAAAAAAAGAGAACCGTTGTGCTTTTGTGCTGGGAAACGAGGTGGAAGGCGTTGACAATGAAACACTTGCCTTGTGCGACGGGGTTTTGGAGATACCGCAATTTGGCACCAAACATTCGCTGAACGTGGCCGTGGCGGCGGGAATCGCGGTGTGGGAGTTTGTGCGAAAAACAGGTAACAGTTAAGGGTGTTTTTTTGACAGGATTTACAGGATCGACAGGATTTTCAACCCTCCTTTCTATGGACCAATCTAATCAAAACGGCTTTCGGATCACCCAATATTTTCGGCGGTTCACCCATCGCCAAAGTCCGCCAGCAAAACGATGCTTGGCAGGTGGCCAGATGTCGCGAGGAGCTTCCTGGCCAAAAACTTCAAGGTAGGTTTGGAGCGTTTGCTCGTATTGAGCGATGTGTTTAGAAAGTTCGCTTTCCCCACCCTCCGTTGGAATATGGTGGAGGGAGCGTTGGATCACCGTTTCGCAAAAATCTTCCCAATACGAGCGGGTGTACACCATGTGCAAATGCCAGGCTTGGTCTATCTCTTCGGAAGGCGTGACAGGATGCGTGGCCGTACAAACTAAAAAAGCAAAACGCTTATATTCTTCCACCACCCGCAGGGCATAGCGGCGAGCCCAGCCGTTGTCCAGTGCCAGGCGTTTAGAAAACGGTAGCGTTACCCCCGGTTTGTCAGGATGGAATTGCGCGATGCGGTGCCAGAGACGGTGTTCTAATTGCATGATTTTGGAAATTGTTATCCTATAGATTATTCAAAAGAGGACGAATTGAGGCGTGGAAATTGAGGCCATTCGTGGATAATAATGCTTTTACTTGTTAGATGGGGCTGCCACCACAACCGCCGCTCCGACCTTCTTCAACCCAATCACCATCGCTGTTATCGCTTCCGACTCCGCAGCCACTCATGACTCCTATGCCCGAACCCATGTCGCCGTCTAGAAAATCTGCTTTGCTGTCCCAATCCATCTGTTTGTCCGTGTTGGGGAACCCATCCATGTTTATCAGGGTCTGAAAATAGCCCTCCATACCCGGCACAAGCATCAACAAACTACCGAGCTGGTTGGCCAAAACAACCGCTTGCGGAGATCCTTCACGAAGCAAGCGAGGCAACTCGAAGCCAAGTTCGATTTCGGTCTCGGCCTTTGTCAGAGCAGCGTCACCCGCTGGGGTTCTTTGCGGAGCAAGGCCGTTTCGTGACGCTATCAAACCTTGTTTTTCCAAAGCGAGGAGCAAAAAATTCGTATGGAAAGTGGCATTGTCAGCGTAATAACCGCTCAAATGTTTGCGCCATCTTTCATTTGTGCAATGGCCTGCTTTTACAGGCCGGGCAAATGCTACCGTTCGCAAAACAAGAACGAGCATGGTTGAATTAGGCCCAATCTGAAAGAGTTTTTGTCTTCCGGCAGAAGTAAGCGAAAAGAGTGGTTCAAACTGCACCGAAAATATCTTTTTGACCCATGCCAAAACTACAATTGCGATGAATAGTACCACACTTCCCCAAATACCGAACATTACTCCAAAGAGAGCCACAAGGACAAAAACCTTAAACAGGAAACCAAACAGCTGCAAATACGCGCTAGACCGTTTTTCTCTGTGCACATCCAACCAGCCGCAGAGCACGAGTTCTTTAAGCAATATAAGGAAGTATAGTTTTGACCTGTTCGGTTTCGGGTGAGCGGAGTGTTATGACCTCAGCAGCAGAAAGTTGGTTGGTCATTTAAGTTGGTTTTGTTGCTGAATTAACGAGGATGGCCAAGGAACCTTATCCTTTTGAAATATTTCGACAAAAATAGACAAGACCGCTCGGCAATTACCCTGTACCAGAAAACGCGTTCCCTAAGCAGCGATATTATGAGGCGTTCCCTCTTGTAATGATCTGTATCACAAAATTTTATAACAATGAAGAACACCTCTACCCTCTTGCTCTCCCTACTGTTTTGTGTTTTTTTGCACAGCTCCCAAGCACAAATCAAATCTTGGCAACCGCCTTTTGAAAACAGCATAGAATATCCGCTCCAGGAAAATGATGCAGACCATCCGTGCATCACTTCCCAACAATATGAACGCATAGAAAAGCAATGCCATAAAAATGTTGCTGCACTGGGGCTTGCAGCGCCTAACCAGGACAATTTGTTGATTACCCCGCTCCATTGGCCCGTAAAAGCCGCCAATGGGCTGAACGATTGTAATTTTTTTGGCATCAGTGCTCATGTTGACCAAAATACAAGCACAGGAGCCGTATCCGATTACAATTGCGGCACCAAGACGTACGATGGGCACCGTGGCACCGATATCAGTATTTGGCCCTTCCCATTTTACAAAATGGACAACAATCAAGTGGAGGTGATTGCCGCAGCGGCAGGTACGATCATTGACAAGTTAGATGGGAATTTTGACAAAAACTGTGGTTCTAACAACATGAATGCCAACTATTTAGTCATTCAGCATTCGGATGGCTCGCGGGCCTTGTATTTCCACATGAAGAAAAATTCGCTTACCGCTAAAGCAATCGGACAATCAGTTGTTGTTGGCGAGTTTTTGGGCGTGGTAGGGAGTTCCGGCAATTCCTCAGGACCGCATCTCCATTTCGAGGTTTGGAGTGGAAGTACAGTTGCTACCCGGATTGACCCATTTTCCGGCCCTTGCAACACCTTGAATGCAACGTCCTGGTGGGCATCCCAAAAACCTTACGCTGGCCCCGAAATCTTAAAAACCTCGGTTCACACCACAGATGCGAACCTCCCCGCCTGTCCGGGTACCGAAACATCGAACGAAACCAACTGCTTCACGCTCCCGTTCCAAGGCCCGGGACTGCCTGCGGGCGCCGCCAAATTTTACATTTTTATGCGGTATGAAACGGCGGGAATGACCACTAATTTGAGCATTTTGAACCCTGATTCCACCGTTTTCACCAGTTGGACCTATTCAAGCACCAGCAATTTCAACGGCAGTTTGAAATCCTGGACCAAGACTTTGCCCACAGTTTCAGGCACTTACACTTTTCAGTCGGAGTTAAACGGAGTCGTTTGTTCCAAACCTTTTGACATCGTCAGCGCCACTGTCTCCGCTAACGGCCCCACCACTTTTTGTCAGGGGAATTCGGTAATGCTCACGGCAGGTGCGGCCAGCACTTACCTTTGGAACAATGGCGCAACGACCCAATCCATCACCGTTTCGAGCACCGGGAGCTATCAAGTGACGGTAGCAAGCACTTATGGATGCACAGCCATTTCTACGGCGACTAGTGTGACCGTGAATCCGTTGCCTCCGACGCCCACGGTCACACCAGGCGGCCCCACCAGTTTTTGTCAGGGCAGTTCTGTGATGCTCACGTCGAGCGCAGCGAATACCTATTTGTGGAGCAACAACGCCAGCACTCAAGCCATAACTATTTCAAATTCAGGAAATTATACCGTGACGATCACAAACGCCAACGGCTGTTCGGCCATTTCTACGGCGACTACTGTGACCGTGAATCCGTTGCCTCCGACGCCCACGGTCACACCAAGCGGCCCCACCAGTTTTTGTCAGGGCAGTTCTGTGATGCTCACGTCGAGCGCAGCGAATACCTATTTGTGGAGCAACAACGCTACTACTCAAGCCATAACTATTTCAAATTCAGGAAATTATAGCGTGACGATCACAAACGCCAACGGCTGTTCGGCCATTTCTACGGCGACTACTGTGACCGTGAATCCATTGCCGCCAACCCCAACCATCACCTTTATCGGCACAACACTTACCTCAAGCAGTCCAATGGGCAACCAGTGGTATTTAAACGGGAACAGTATTGCAAACGCTACTTCCCCAACTTATTCCGTAACACAAAATGGCGAATACACGGTGTTGGTGACCGATGCGAATGGGTGTGCCGCCAGTTCTGCCGTTTTTCATTATGTCAGTACAGGTACCGAAACCATAACAGATAACAATATCTTTTGGGTTGTTCCCAATCCGAATGACGGAAAATTCAGGATAGAAATGAGTGATAGAACACTTCAAATGGATACTTTCGTTATTGAGGTTTACAATTTGCTGGGAGAGAAAGTTTTTAAGTCCCATGAACAACAATTAAACCTTGTAATTGACATTTCTTTGCAACCTTCCGGGACTTATTTCGTGCAAATAAGCGGCGCAAAATGGAAGCAGGTAGCCCAAGTCATAAAAATTTAATTCCGTCAGGCAACCCATTCCCCTCAATCACCATCAAACACTTTGTTCAAACCAACATGCAATCATACAGCGATCAGGAACTTGTAAGCGGCGTACTGCAAGGCAGTTCTGTGCACCAAACGGCACTTTACCGCCAATTCAGCGTGCCGATGTTTCGAGTGTTGTTGCGCTATGCCAAAGACAAATCGGAGGCGGAGGATATGCTTCAGGATGGTTTTGTGAGGGTTTACCGCGACATGGGGCAGTTTCGAGGAGAAGGGGCACTGGGCGGTTGGATCCGACGGATCATGGTGAACACAGCACTGAGCCATTTGCGCAAACAGCGCGATTTTGTACGAGATGTGCCGGATTTCAACGTTTTTGAAAGCAAATTTCACACAGAAGAAGACTTTGCTTCCAACCTCGACGCCCAAACCCTGTTGTCGTACCTCCAAAGACTACCGCCCGGCTATCGAACCGTGTTCAATTTTTACGCCATAGAAGGATTCAGCCACGAAGAAATAGCCGAACAGTTGGGCATCAGCATCGGAACCAGCAAAAGCCAATTGTTCAAAGCTAGAGAGTTCCTGAAAAAAATACTCAACAAATCTTTTATTTCTTGACCATACCCCCCAAAACAACCCACCATCCGACCCATGACTGAGCAACAGGCACAAAGCCCCATTGACGATCTTTTTCAAAAGACTTTTGAAAACCTGCCGGACTCGCCCGCCGAATCGGGCTGGGACACCCCCTCTGACCGGGTGTGGCAACATGTTCAGGCGAAAATCTCGAAGCCGCGTAAAATCTGGGGAACGCAATCGCTCGTTTTGATTGCCGCGTTTGTCCTCGTACTGAGCGCTGGTTTGTACTGGATGTTTTCCGGCCCTACCGAAAAACCGCTCGCTCCGCCGGATGTCACACCCCTTGAACAGCCAGTGGTGTCCCCTTCTTCCACTTCGGATTTACCTATTGAAAACCAACCTGTTGCAGCACCAAAACCATCCAAAGGCAATGGTACTGCAAATGACACTCAAGGCAAACCCGCCCCGCACAACAGCACCGAAGAGAACAAAGCCAAACCGGGCAACAACGCTGCCCAGCCACTTCCAGGAAGCAAGACTACCCTGCCGCCCAACAGCACGGAGGCAGCAAAGAAAAAAGGCGAAGGCAATTGAATAACAACATTTTAGCAGTAATAAAGAAGCCCGGCGGATGCAGTTCCGTCGGGCTGTTTTTTTAATTTACGATTTTGGATTTACGATTTTGGATTTACGATTTTGGATTTACGATTTTGGATTTACGATTTTGGATTTACGATTTTGGATTTTGGATTTACGATTAATTTGATCCGAAAAGGAATGAATCGTGCCTTTTTCGAATCAAATTAATCGTAAATCCAAAATCCAAAATCGTAAATCCAAAATCGTAAATCCAAAATCGTAAATCCAAAATCGTAATTATCATCAATTCATCTCCCGAATCCAGGCTTTGATCAATTCTACTCCCTCGCGGTGTTGCATTTGCCGACCTAACTCGGGCATCCGTATCCCTGGGTCGTCGCTTTCCATACGGAACACAAGGATGCTCTCATTGGGTTTGCCCGGAACGATGCCAAAACGGCGGTTGCCGCTGCCGCGACCGGCGGCCACTGGAGCTTTGCCAACACCAAGGCGCTCCGGGTCGGTTTGTCCAATATCAAGAAACATTCCGCTAGTATTAGCCGGACCATGCGAGTTGTGGCAATGGGCACAGTTGGCGTCAAGATAACTCCGCGCGGCGGCAGATACGTGATTGGTGGATTGTTTACCCGCCGAAGTTTTAACGTAAGAGGGGTGATCGGTTGATCGGTAGTCCGTAAGACGCGGAGCAGAAGCAGGATCGAAACCTTCTGGCAGTGCAAGCCTTTCTGATTTCTGCCATAAAAGGAGTTGATTTTCATTGTTTTCCTCCCGGTTAAGTTGTCGGGCTGTGATCCCTATCGCGACAAACTGGCCATCGTAGGAATGGCAGCCCTTGCATTGGTTGAGGTTTGGCGCGATGTATTCAATACTTTGTTTTTTGCCTTTTTCGTCTATCCATGAGACGGGGAAAGCAGCACCCGCCACTTCCAAAAATGCATCGGATTGTTCGGTGTTCCAGATGTACTCCAAGGCTTTCCAACCCTTTTCTTCCTTGATCAATAGCCGGGTTTCCAAGATACGGCGGCCTTTTTGGGGTACGCTCGCATCATTCCAGTAAAAAAAATTTTTGATGATAACTGCGCCTGTGGGAAACTCAAATGCTTCCTCGGCATCATATACCATTGTTTGTCCTTCCGGCAAACAGATAAACCTCGCCTTCTCTGCATAATCGCTAAAAAGCGGGGCGTTTACCTCGTATGGGAACACATTGGGCGCGGGTACGAGCTCTGATATTTTACCGGTATAAAATGCGAAATCGGAAAGTTTGGGTTTTGCTCCATCTTCCAAATCCTGTCTAAGAATATACTTGTGTATTAAACAGTTGTCAGACGCCCCCAGCATCGTCACCGCAATCACAAATAATACACTGATTTTAAAATTCGCAGTCATACGGTTTGGCGTTTTTACTGATTTTCCCTTTAAAAAGCCCAAGTTTGTCGGCGCGGATATTGGCAAAAGACCCGTTCTCGTTGTTGCGGATACAGATTTCATAGCCGGGCTTTAGAATACCGTTGACATCGAGCCAATCAGGGTTTTGAATACCATCATAGAGGATATGCGGCACTCTTTTGCCAAATTTCCACCAAAAAATAAAGCCGAGTTTGCTTTTCCAAGTCGGCATTCGTTTGCCGATGGAATAGATGTTGTCGTGTATAAAAATTCGCGAAGGGTAAGGATTGTAGTCCTTGTCCTTAATGGGTGTTTCGGCAATAAAATAACTCACAATGGCTGTGGAGGCCGTTTTGTTGTCCCAAATTTTATTGTTGAAAACCTCCACGTCGTTGGTAGCGAGGATCATCACACCTGTGCCGGGTGGGACTTTTGCCACGATGTTGCCTTTGGGTGCAAAATTGCGGAAGTTGTTGCGGGTAACGAGGTTGTCGTGGACTTTAACATGGCCACCCCGTTTTTTAGGCAGGTCAGGTAGATCGAATACCAGGATGCCGCCCGTATTGTCAAAGGCTTTGTTTTTCCACACCCATGCGTTGGTGGTGTTCTCGATTTCGATACCTGCTACGTTCCATTTTGCCACACAATTTGTCACCCAAACAGAATCCGACTGGCCAACGTAGATGCCAGCATCAGAAGCCCCGATAGCAGTGCAGCGTTCAATTCGGACGTTCTGGCACTGTACAGGGTAGAGGGCGTAGGAACCATTGGTAGCCTTCGGTTCACCAGTCCATTGGGCGGTGATGTCTCTGAAGCTAAGCCCGCGCACTTGTTGGGTTTTGATGAGGTCGCCCTTGGAATCCTCGATTGTAAAATGCTCTAAAACAATGTTTTGCGCGTTGGTAACTTTGATTCCTTCCGCACCTTGTTTTTGGTTTTTGAATGAAAGCACGGTTTTGCCTTGCCCGGCACCGCGTATAGTGACGTTTTTTTTCGCGTCGAGCGAAAGCGTGTTGGAAAGGGTAAACGTCCCTTCCGGGAACTCGACCGTGGAGCCATCCTCTGCCATTATGAGCAGGGTCTGGAGTTGTTTTTCAAGTTCTGGCTGAGCCGGGAGGGCATTTGCAAAAGAGAGGAGAAGTATGCTCAAAAATGGTCGGTACATGGTTGTGTTTCTTTGGCCCAAACATAAAAAGACTCCGACGGTTGCCCGTCGGAGTCTTTGATTCGTATCGTCAAGATGCTTAAATCGCTTATGCGAGTTGTACATTGACAGCGTTCAAGCCTTTTTTGCCTTGTTGAGTGTCGAAAGAGACTGCGTCCCCTTCGCGTACTTTGTCAACCAATCCGCTGACGTGAACAAAAATTTCTTCGCCCGAATTTGAATCGACTACGAAACCGAAACCTTTGGTTTCGTTGAAGAACTTGATAGTTCCAGAATTCATACTAAAAAAATTGAAAAAATGAAAGGTAATTGTTCCGAAGAACGGGGCAAAGGTAATATAATTTATTAAAAAAAAGGTTTTTCTTTTCCAAACCAAATAAAAAACTCCAAACGGTTGCCCGCCGGAGTTTCTGAATCGTATCGTCAAGAAGCTTAAATCGCTTATGCGAGTTGTACATTGACAGCGTTCAAGCCTTTTTTGCCTTGTTGAGTGTCGAAAGAGACTGCGTCCCCTTCGCGTACTTCGTCAACCAATCCGCTGACGTGAACAAAAATTTCTTCGCCCGAATTTGAATCGACTACGAAACCGAAACCTTTGGCTTCGTTGAAGAACTTGATAGTTCCTGATTGCATACTAAAAAAATTGAAAAATGAAAAATAATTGTTCCGAAGAACAGGGCAAAGGTACTATAATTTATTGAAAACAGGTGGTTTTTCTTTTCCAAACCAAATAAAAAACTCCGAACGGTTGCCCGCCGGAGTTTCTGAATCGTATCGTCAAGATGTCTAAATCGCTTATGCGAGTTGAACATTGACTGCGTTCAAGCCTTTTTTGCCTTCTTTTGTCTCGAAAGTGACCGTGTCGCCTTCGCGAACTTTGTCAACCAAGCCGCTGACGTGAACGAAAACTTCCTCGCCCGTTTCTGAGTTGACGACGAAACCAAAACCTTTGGTCTCGTTGAAGAACTTGACAGTTCCTGTTTGCATACTAAAAAAATTGAAAAAATGAAAAGTAATTGCCCCGAAGGACGGCGTAAAGTTACGCAAGTTTGTTGAATGTCAATGGGTTTGGGATATTTTTTCCATCCATCAAGCCTTGATCGTTATTGCCCGACTTTTCATTTTATCGTGTCAGGTTGCACACTTTTGTTGCACGAAAAAAATAAGCACCTACGCTACGTTGTGCGTAAGTGCTTGAAAATCACAGAGCGGAAAACGAGACTCGAACTCGCGACCCCCAGCTTGGGAAGCTAGTGCTCTACCAACTGAGCTATTTCCGCGATTGCTTGGACAAAAATACGCAGATTTCGAAAATCAGGCCCAACGATTTTTTGTCTCCAGCCTATAAAAAACAGCGGCTGTCTCACAAGCACATTCTGGACAGGATTTACAAGGTTAACAGGATTATTTGGCATTTATATTGCCAAAATCCTGTTAACCTTGTAAATACTGTCTGTTAAAAACACTTGTGAGACAGCCGCAGTGCCTGGCTTGAAATTTATCCCAGTGCCGCAACCGCCGAATGATCTATGAATATGCGAAGGCAGATTTTTTGCTCATATAGGCATGAGGAGGGCAAAATGCGGGACATTTTAACCGACGAAGAACGAAGATGAGCGGAAAATATGGCCGTCAGATTCATAGCTCATTCGGCGGTTGCGGCACTAGTTCAAGGGGAACATCACACCCAGACTCAGGCCAATGCGCCGACTTTTGCCCGTTACTTTCTCATCAGAATCTGCATCCACGTAATCCGGGAAGTGGTCGTTTAGCCCTAAGATATAACGAGCATCCAAGAAAATGGATGCTTTTCCAAGATCATACGCAACCCCTCCACCAAAATGTAGGTTAAGGTTTGTTTTATTAAGCGGGAACTTATCATCGTCAAGATCATCTTCATCATAACCATCCTTGACAAATTTGCCATCTAATGTTTCGCTATCGCTGTCCGAATCAATCAAGTTGCCGTTCGCATCCTCTTCGCGATAAGAGTACTTCACTTTAACTTCCCCATTCATCCCAAAGCCCAAAGAAGGCCCCGCCAATATATTAAATTTGAGTTTGCTTGACCCAAACTTGAGCTTTCCAAGCACAGGGATTTCCAAGGTGTTGATTTTAAAAGTTATTTCTTCATCATACATGTATGTTATCCCCATATCCGTCTCGGATTCGCTGTAAACCAAACTTGTCCCGTGTGATCCGTACATGATTTCGGGCTGGATAGCAAACATTTCGCCAAGCGCGATTTCAACGGGCACCGCAAACTGGAAGCCAGTAACGCTTTCGTTATCATACTCATCATCAAAGTCAAAAAAGTCCAGTTCCATTTTGTTTATCAACATCCCGCCTCTTACACCGATACTGATTTGTGCATTGGTAGTTTGGTAAAACCCAAGTACCAAAAGTGTGAAAAAAAGTTGAAAAAAAGTCTGTTTTTTCATGATTATAGAATTTTTTGAAAGTAAATGTTAGGTGAAAATGAGGGGCAAGGTACAGATGGATTCGTTTTTGAAGTGCTTTCATTCTTTTTTTTTGGAGAATTTGATGCACCCAATTCAACTTGCAATTAGCCAATTTTGAATGCCGTACCTTGTGCCAAAATAACGCGCTGCGCTGGAAAAATTGGTAAAATGACTTTTGACGTAACCCTCCCCGTCCTCAACGAAGAAGCCACGCTCGACCGCCAAGTGCGCATACTGCACAATTTCCTTTGTAACAATTTTCCCGAACGTAACCAGTGGCGCATCGTCATCGCCGACAACGGCAGTACCGACAACACCCGCCACCTTGCTGCCGCCTTATGCGACGAATTTGCTGAAATTCAGTTACTTAGAGTGTCAGAAAAAGGAGTAGGCCTCGCACTCAAAACCTCCTGGACACAAAGCAAAGCCGACATCGTGGGCTACATGGACTTGGATTTGGCAACAGAATTAAGGCATTTCCCCCAGGCTTACAACGCGCTCGCTACAGAAGGCTTTGACCTTGTTTATGGCACTCGATTGCACAAAAAATCGCGTGTACGGGGTCGTACGCTGAAACGCGAGATCACCTCGCGCATTTTCAATTTCATGTTGAAAACCTATTTGGGCACCCATTTCTCTGACGGAATGTGTGGGTTCAAATGGCTGCGCCGGGAGCACGTCGCGTCGCTTATGGAGGCTGGGGCAATCTCCAACGGCTGGTTTTTTAGCACCGAACTGCTGGCCTTAGCCGAATGGAAGGGATTGAAAATGTGTGAATTGCCCGTCATTTGGTCAGATGACACTACGAGCAGTCGGGTGAATATTTCGCTATTGGCGCGTCAATACATTGCTGCTATGCGCGTCTTGAAAGAACGAAAACCATGATAAAAACCTTAATGCTCGGCACTGCCCAATGGGGCTGGACGGTTTCCCAAACCGAGGCATTCCAACTCCTGGACGCCTGGCTCGGCGCAGGCTTCCGGCATATTGACTGCGCCACCAATTACCCCATCAACCGCAACGCTGCCGACTTCCGTGCAGCGGAAAAAATATTGCACGAATACACCCTCGCTCATGGCTTGCACGAGCTTTGCCTTACTATGAAAATTGGCAGTCTCGACAACCTCCGTTCGCCCGAGATAAACCTGGCCCCTTCTTTCGTGCAGATGATGACGGAGGAATACCTGCGGATTTTTGGCGCAAACTTAAGCTGCACCATGTTTCACTGGGACAATCGCGACCAAGTTGGGGAAGTTTGCGCCTCTTTGGAGGCACTGAATAGACTGCAACAAGAGCATGGCATTCGGCCCGGACTTTCCGGTATCGCCCACCCTGAAGTCTACGCGGCAGCAAATGCCGCCTTAGGTCTCTCGTTTGAAATTCAAGTGAAACACAACATTTTGCAATCAGATTTTGAAAGATATGCTCCTTTATCCGCCTTAGCCGCAGGCGACGGCGGGCATCACGCCATCACTCCATCACCTTTATCCGCCATATCCGCAGGCGATGACGGGCATCACGCCATATTTGCCTACGGCCTCAACGCCGGCGGCGTCAAATTGGAAGCCACCTACCCTTCCGAAAGCACTTTCTTGGCGAGAGGTGGCCAACCTGAAAAAGTCGCAGCCCTGCTCGAAAAAACCAGGGCTTTGCTCCCTCATTGGAACACGGCATTTGTGCGCCCACCCGTAAAGACGATGAACCATATTGGGTTGATTTTTGCCGGACTTCATCCAAGATTGAACGGCATTTTACTCGGGGTATCCTCGGTGGCTCAATTGCGAGAGACCTTGGATTTTTGGCGGAATCTAGAGACATTTGATTACTCGGATGTTTTTTCAGCGTTGAAAAAAATACTTTTGCCCGCTCAAATAACACTTTGAAGCATAAAAGGCATGGCAATAAAAAATACAACTTCAAAAGCGCCCGCAAAACAGCGAACGGCAAAACAGGCAACGCAGCTGCTTCCTACCGATTTTATTCAGTCCGGTTTTTGGAACCAACACCTAGTGCCTGCACTTCTGTTGATGGCGATTTCTTTTGTGCTGTACGGCATAACGCTTAGTTTTGGCTATTTGCAAGATGACCAGTTGTTTGTCTGGGACAACACATTTGTGCAAAAAGGCTTCGCAGGCCTGGCCGACATTTTTGGGCACGACAGCCTTTTGGGTTATTATAAGGATCCAAAACTCATGCTCGAAGGCGGGCGATATCGTCCCTTGCCCCTTGCCACTTTTGCCATAGAGATCGGGTTGTTCGGCAAGGACAGCCCTGGAGTGGCGCACTTTCTCAATGTAGTACTTTATGGACTCACGGGTATTTTGCTCTACCGAGTTTTGTTGGCATTGTTTCCTGGTAAGGAAAGTGACCTAACCCGCCCCCGCCTGCCGGGACTTGGCGGGCAAGGATTTTTCAGTGTGCCGTTTTTGACAACGGCCATTTTTATGCTGCACCCGCTGCATGTGGAAGTCGTGGCAAACATTAAAAGCCGCGACGAAATTTTCGCCCTGTTGGGCAGCCTTGGCGCACTGTGGGCCATCTTAAAATATTTTGACACCCAAGAAAACCGCTGGCGTTGGATCGCGGCAGGGACTTTTCTGCTGGGTCTGCTTTCAAAAGAAAACACAGCCACTTTTTTGGCTGTGATACCCCTCAGTTTGTGGTTGTTCTCCAAGATTCCGCTTGGTCGTATAATATCGGCCTGTTTGCCCTTGTTGGCGGCCATTTTACTATTCCTCCTGCTCCGTGCCTTGGCATTGGAAACGCCGATTAAACATCCGGATGAATTGGTGCTTAACCCGTTTTTTGGCATGGCAGCTTCGGAGAAATTTGCCAGCATTTTCCTTTCGTTGGGCTGGAATCTGAAACTTTTGTTCCTTCCGCACCCGCTCACGATTGACTATTACCCCTATCATGTGCCGAAAGTGAGTTGGACGGATTGGCGCGTGCTCGGCTCGCTTACAACCTATTTGGCAATGGGCATTTGGGCGTTTCGGCAGATGAAAAAACCACGAGACATTGAGAAAACTGGTTCATTGGTTCCAGCCTTTTGCATTTTGTACTTCCTGCTGACAATCAGTGTGGTATCGAACATTTTTGTACGCACCAGCACTTTCCTCAATGAGCGCTACCTCTTTATGCCCTCGGTGGGTTTTTGCCTTTTGGTTGCTTGGTTTGCGGCTCGAAAACTTCCCGAATTGTTGCGCAAACCAACAGATCAACCGAATTTGTGGAGCGCGGTTTTAATTGGGGCACTTGCTGTCTTGTTTGGGCTGCGCAGCTGGACGCGGATACCTGATTGGGGCGGCGAAGGAAAGGGTTTGGTGGAATCGGCGATACGCGTTTCCAGCGAAAGTTATCGCGCCAATTATTACTACGCTAATTTGCTTTACCAGGAACGTTATTTGAAAATTGAAAAATCTACCGATGCATCTTCGGTTTCAGAGCGGAATAACTTGCTTGATTCGATTGGTCATTACCTAAGCCGATCTTTAGAGATCAACCCCGGCTACCGTCTGGCAGCCCCGCTTAAAGTACAAATGGCAGTAGGTAGGTTTAATCAGGACAAGGATCTGGACAAATTGCTTAATGCTTTGGAAAATCTGATTTATAATCAGCCCGGCAATGGCGAAATGCTCTCTATGGTGTTAGAGGTGCTTAAATCGCTCAAAGGCGCTGACCCCAACATTTACAATTTCTTCTGTCACCGGGTGGGCTACAATTTCTATCATGTGAAAAAGCACGATCCGGAGGGAGCAATAACATTCCTGAATCTTGCCCTGGCCAATTATCCTCAGGACAAAAATACCATGCAGGATTTGGTTCAGATTTATACCTCCATGGGCAATCAAGCCAAGGCGAGGGAGATGCAGCAGCGGATGGCACAGTAAATTTTATTACCACACAGTAAATTTAAGCACTTCACAGTAATTTTAATCACCACACAGTACACATAGAGCACATAGTATAATATACAGGTTAAAAAGACTATGTGTTCTATGTGTTCTATGTGGTAAAAATTAAAAAAATTGCCCACTGCCCAAAAAGGGCAGCAGGCAACCATAGAACCATGAAAATTCTTAATCAGAGGTGAAGGCGTTCTTTACGCGCTAAAAGCACCTCCTTTGACTCTACCCGATCAGGGTCTGGCACACAACAGTCCACCGGACAAACGGCGGCACATTGCGGCTCTTCGTGGAATCCAGTGCATTCGGTACATTTATCCGGCACGATGTAGTAATAGTCGTTCGAGACGGGGTTGAGTTTTTTTGCTGCATCCACTTTCATTCCGTCTTCCAATTCGTATTCTCCAATCACGGTGTTGCCGTCTGAAATTGCCCATTCAACACCGCCTTCATAGATGGCGTTGTTGGGGCATTCCGGCTCACAAGCACCACAGTTGATGCATTCATCGGTTATCAATATTGCCATTTCAAATTTTTCCTTTTTTGCTGTTTTTCAGAGAAACAACAACGTTTCCTGAAAGTTGGCGCAAAGGTACAAAGACGTTGGACTTGGATGTTGGACATTGGACAACCAATCACCCGTAGGCCAATCACCAATGCTACTGAACAGCCCGTACAAAAGCATCAATTTTATCCTGGTCCAGTTGGCGTTTGAGCGTCGAGGCTTCATCGCGTGTGCCAAATTTGCCCACACATACCGAGTAGAAATTAGAGTTCGGGAAGCGCACGATTTCTGCCCCTTTGTGGCCAAGTTGTTGCAAATGAGCCATTTGGTTGTTGGCCCGCGATTCTGCAAGAAATGATCCCGCCACCACATAATAGGAATCGCTGCTGGCATTGGTAACTTTCACCTCACCCGCTTGCCCACCAGCCTGAGGTTGGGGTTTCACATTCACATTGGCTGGCTTAGGGTCATCTGGAATAGGATTACTGATATTCCCATCCACATACACCATGCTGGAGCCTGAAAGGCCTGCAAGCATACGGACTTCCGTTCGACGGTTGCGAGCGTGTTCTTGCTCGGTACAATCTACCCCATCTTTGCAAATATTGCGCGGCTCGCTTTCTCCGAAACCCACAGGGGCCAGTCGGTTTCGAGAAATACCCTCCATCACCAAGTATTCCACTACCCCGTCAGCACGGCGTTGGCTGAGCGATTGGTTGTACTCGTCGCCGCCCCTGCAATCGGTGTGGCTGCGAAGTTCGACCTTTATAGTCGGCTGCTGTTTCATCAACGACACCACAAGGTCGAGGTCTTTGCGGGCATCGGGACGAAGCGTTGCATCGTTGAAGTTGTAATAGATATTGGGAAGTTCTATAACAGTACCTGGCATGAGCGGAGCTACCGAGATGTTCTGGTACATAGGCTTGTTGGTATCTGGCCAACCATGGGTGTTCACTTCTGTGGTACCAATTACGCGCCCGCCTAGCAAAATATCTACCTTGTATCTCGACTTGATATTAATGTAATGTTCCAAGGAGCCGTTCACATCGGTCACAAGCGTATCTGATTTTCCCGTTTTCTGATCGGTCAAAACCAGGGTTGCGCCTGCTAGCGGGGCATTCGTATTGTAGTTGAATACGGACGGTATCCACTGTATTTTACCTGGGCCTGCCATGCTCGATTTTTCGAGTTGGGCAGAGAGCTCATTGCCCGGCTTGGAGATGGGTAGCCGGAACTGCTTGGTCTGGTAACCTTTTTTTGTAATAATAACAACATAATTTCCAGGCTTTACATCCGTTCCAAACCGACCTTTGCTATCTGTCTCGCCGTTGATGCCTTTGTCAGGAGGCACCGAGATAATGACCTCCTTTCCATCTATCGTTTGCACAGTGATTAGGTTGCCCTGTTCGTCGCGCCCAATAACGTTTGTGCCGTCGTAATTCAGTATTTGCACTTCAGCATCTTTGATCGGAGCTCCAGTGGATTTGTCCGTTACTACTACTTTGAGGTCGAGGTCCCGGTCTGGTACACGTTTGTTTTGTAGCAGGAAATCATCGAGGTTTCCGTTTTCTGTGTGAAAGCTGAATATCTCGTCGCCGCCTTGTCCGCCTGCTCCATTGCTGGAGTAATAACCATTGATTTTGTTGAGGTCAACAATAAGACCGATATCGTCGCTGTCTGTATTGAATGGCTCACCCATGTTGATGGGCTTAGTCCATTGAGTTCCTTCAGGAATGACGTAGTAAAGGTCAAAGCCACCCTTGCGATCGGCCTGACCATCGGAGGCGAAATAAAGGGTGTTGTCCGCGTGGATGAATGGGAAAGCGTCGTTGCCAACGGTGTTCACACCTGGGCCAAGATTCACTGGTTCGCTCCAAGATTGGCCAACTTTGTAGGATACATAAATATCCATCCCACCAATGCCCCCAGGGCGGTTGGACGCAAAAAACAGTTTGTCGCCATCAATGCTTATGGCCGGGTGGCAGTCGTCGAACTCGTTGGCATTGAAGGGCAATGGCTCCGGCTCGCTCCATGTGCCGCCGGATTTTCTCGATACATAAAGCCGCATTTTCTGCGCTTTGTCTTTTGCAATTTTTTCCTTGCCGTCAATGAGCGAGTTGCGGGAAAAATATACGGTTTCAGCCGTTCTATCAAAGCAAACTGGCCCTTCGTGATAAAGCGAAGAAAGTTCAACCGCAAAAGGCTCTGGAGCGCCCAACGCCCCCTCTGTGTCGCGGCGCGACCGTAGGATGGACATGGCGGGCAGTTTCAAACTTTCGTCAGTCAACTTTTTTAAGCCAACGGTATTGGTTGATATGAACACAATGCCATCTTCATAAAAAGTGGGGCTGAATTCTAGTCCAGTTGTATTAACGGCTACTTCGTTTTTTACCTGTACAGTCACAGGACCATTCGCCCCCGGCATGGTTTGCGCAGAGAGCGCAATCGCCATGCTTGTGCAAAGAAGAACCAGTGAGATATGCTTATAGGATTTCATGTTACTGAATTGATTATGTGATTATTACATAAAGAAACGCGGGTTCGACAATTTTCTCTTGCCGTTTTTCAACTGCTTCAAATCATACTGTAAGAGCACTTCGAAGGACCCTGCGTTGTGATCTTTCAGGCTGCTGAGCGTAAAATCGTAGGCAGCACCGATGCCAAACTGGGGTGCTGCTTGCCAAAAGGCCAAAAGGTCTACCGAATCGCCAGAGCCATCTCCGCCAAGGCGGTATGAAACGCCTGCAGTGAATTTCCGGCGGATTTCCAAGTTCATGTTGATGTCCGCGTCGAAGGGAGCGTTTTTCACATATTTCAACAATATAGCAGGCATAAGGTTGATGTCCTCGCTGAGCGGCAAAACGGCACCCGCCATACCATAAAAGTGTTGAGACTCTTTCGCCAAAGTCACGGCATTGCCGTTGGCAAGACCGATGGCGTTGGAATACAGGTGCGGTACTGATACGCCAAAATAGTATCGCTCCATGATAGTGCCATATACCCCTGCCCCGACGTTTCCGTAGATATCGTTGGTGCGCTGATCTTCTATGGATGGGTCGCCACTTTGTGCGGGGTTGGCTTGATCGTAGGCAATTCCAAGCGATCGCAAAGAACCTGACAAACCGATGCGCAGGGAGACTTCATCCTGCGCTACCATATCGTAAGAATAGGCGAGTGTAGCCCGAAAATCGCGCTGCAATCCGATTTTCTGATGGGAGACAGTAGCGCCGACGCCCACACGCTTTGAAAGGAATGGCCCGTTGAAACTCGCCTGCATATTCTGCGGTGCGCCATCAAAACCAACCCATTGGCTGCGGTAAATAGCCATCAGGCTCGGGACACCCCGTGCGCCTGCATAGGCAGGGTTAACGTACATTTTGTTGTACATGAATTGGGTGAAATGGCCTTCCTGCTGCGCATGGAGCGACGTGGAAGCAACCACCAACATTGCGATTGAGAATATAAGTTTTTTCATTGTATGAGATAGTTTGAAAGTTTGAGGTGTTTGAAGGGTTTGAGTTGTTTGAAGGGTTTGAAGGGCTTGATGGGTTTGAATAGCCCAGAAATCCCAAACCCTTCAAACCTTTCAAACCCCTCAAACCTTTTAACCAAAATTTATTCAACGGAGTATTTCCACAAAACCCTTCATTGGACGAATGTTAGGACCTGGTTTGAAGATATAATAGTACACCCCATCAGGAAGGTCTTTGCCAGTTTCTCCATCCAGCGTACCGCGCCATGCGTCGGCTGGATTGTTGCTATAAGGCGATGCCTCGTACACCTTGTCTCCCCATTGACTGTACACCACCAGCGAGTTCTCCCTGAAAAGACCCGTATCAATACACTGGATGGTAAACCAATCATTTATATCATCGCCGTTGGGTGTGATGATATTCGGGATAAAGACGCATTTGGTATCGTTTATCGTGATCGTCACCACCGCTTGGTCTTCGAGCTCGCAGGTTCTGGTACAAACTACATAATAGAATGAAACCATACCCGGTTCATCGCCCGCTGTGTAGGAGAATGTCCCATCGCTATTCATCACTAAACCGTCCAGTTGACTGTTTTCGCAGATTTCAAAATCAAAGGCTGGAGAAAGATTGTCGTTTGTCAATACGCTTGTGAAAGTCAAGGTCTCACCAGGATTAATGCTGTAGTTTAAATCATTCTCCGCTTCAGGCGCTAGGGTCAAAAATACCTGGGTCGTATCAGGCGCGGTATTGCAACCGTTTACGCTGGCTGTCACTATATACAGCCCGTCGTTTTGTACGCTCAAATTATTGATCGTCACAATATTGGTAGTCGAATTGACCGGCCCTGTCCAGGTGTAAATCGCACCTGGGATATTCGTCGCAGTAATGACCACGCTATCGCCCGTACAAGCAGGGTTCGGGTTCACTGTAAGATCAAGGTCAGGCAGCCCTACTACTTCTATATTGACAGCACATTGAGATAGGTTGCCCGAAGAGTCCACTGCCCTGAAAACCAGGTTGTTGAAACCAAGTGGGAATACGGATCCAGAGGGCAAGCCCTGCAGTTGTGTCACCGTAGGTGTTGTTACACAGTTGTCCGTAGCATTTGGTGGATCAAATGTAAGTTCCACGGCATTACAGCCTGAAGTTGTGTCTGCAATCAGGAAGAAGTTGCTTGGATTTGACACAATCACCCCACCTACGTTTACGATAATGGGGCTGACAGGACAATCAAACACCGGAGCTATATTTTCGGAAACGACCACATTGAAGGTGGCAATCACCGAGTTGCCCAGAGTATCTGAAGCCGTATACATCACCGTTGTGGTACCGAAAGGGAACACCGTTCCAGATGCATGAGAGGAATCAATCGTAAAAGGAGGGCAAAAGCCCACAGCCATTGGAGAAGCCCAGAAAACCATCGAATCACATTTCGTGACAATAATGGGGCCTGGAATATTGGTAAATCCGTGAACCGGCCCCATTACATCAATTGTAATATCACACACAGCAATTAACCCGCTTGCATCGGTAACCCTGTACGCGAAGGTAGTCATGCCCACCGGGAAAATACTGGTGGTATCGTAGCTTCCTGAATATACGAGTTCATTTTGCGGTGTACAGTTGTCCATCCCTGTGGGCAAGGTAAAATCAACGATGTTTCCACATGGATCTCCATTAGGCCAGGGAATAGGCAGCAAAGGGCAATCAACAAACCAGGGCGGAACCACATCTTTGACGGATACATTGAAAAAACAGGAAACACTATTCCCCGAAGTATCAGTGGCGGTATACACGACCGTCGTATCCCCTGTTGGAAAGATTCCTGGGCTAAGGTTTGAGGTCAAAACAACCCCTCCGAGGCCGCAGTTGTCTGTCACTGTTGGAGGCGTCCAAATCAATGTCACGGTACAAGAATCCACAGGAAGCACTCTCACAATCGGCAACGTTGGGCAGTTCATCAGAATGGGTTTGGTGCTGTCTGCTACAGTCACCGTGAAGGTACATATCGCTGCATTGCCCAAATCATCGGTAGCAGTATAGGTAACTGTGTGCGGGGAACCCGGAACGGTGAAAAAAGAACCTGACATTAGAGACCCCACAATGCTTACATCCTGATCGCAGCTGTCGAAAGCCATCGGTGTTTGCCATATCGGGTTTGCACCGCAATTGCCTGAGGCTGAAATCACATTAATATTGGGTGGGCATCCATTGGGGAATGAGGGCGCCTGACTGTCTAAAACCGTTATCGTGAAGGTACAAACTGCAGCATTGGTGTCATCATCCGATGCTGCACAAGTAACCGTGGTTACCCCCGTAAATACTGTCCCAGAAGTATCGCTGCAAATGATTTCGATATCTGTGTCACAATTGTCCGTTGCTACAGGCATAACGAAATCCACGATTGCCGAGCAGCCGTTAAGGGGTGTAATCACCGTATCCGCCGGACAAGTGATCGAAGGCGGTGTTACGTCTCGAACGATCACTTCAAAAGAGCAGGTCGTTTGGTTCCCCGACAAATCTGTTGCCGTGTAATTCACCAGGGAAGTACCAATAGAAAACAATCCTCCTGGATCATAGTCATTTACAATGACCAATCCCGTTTGTCCACAAGTATCTTGAAATGTCGGTGCCGTCCAGAATGCATTCCCTTGGCAGAGGTTATTTGCATCTACCAAAATAGGCCCTGCGGGACATCCAAAAACCTTAGGCGGGTTGTTCTCCAACACCGTGACCGTATAGAAACATGTTGCCGCGTTACCTGCATCGTCCGTCACGGTGTATGTCAAGGTAGTTGGCGTCCCTGCGTAGAAAATCGTAGTATCCGGAAAAATCGTGGTGCTGGCGATAGGGCCGCAAGCGTCCATAGCCGTTGGTGCAACTGGGATATAGATTGCTTCGCAGGCTAATGCCGGCGCGTTCAAAATAGTATCAGCCGGGCAGGTCACTACGGGAGGATCGGTATCCAGCGTAAATACGAAACCGCCATTTATGGTTTGTACTGGGACTGGTTGTAAGTTGTTGTTCAAGGCATCATAAGGCCCGACAAAGAAAAGAGTAGAACTGGCCAGCCCATTTATATTCAAAACGTCGAAAGTAAGGGTCAAAATGGTCGAATCATTCGGAACATTTGGCCAAGCGGGGTTGCCACCCAAAAATGCCAGCGTACCATTTGGCACGTTGATAATGAGCGGTGAAGGCACAGCTGTAAGGTATTGAATGGGAACAGGTAATACGAGTCCCAAGACCAGGGGGTCCCAGTTTAAGAAAAACTGCAGCCCGACGATATCATTGAAATTTTCCACCGTGAGGTTTACCGTAATTTGTGTTGGCACAGCGGAGCAGCCCAAATCTACCGTGTCCAATTGCAGCACAACGGGTGTGTCGGCATTTACCACTACTTGGAAAGAACAGGTAGCCGTATTTCCACTGGCATCGGTAGCGGTGTACACTACTGTGGTCGTTCCAGCATTGTAGTCTCCATTGGCATTGCCTGTACCACTATTCGTGGTTGCACCCGATTGGTTGTACGAAAGCCCTGGAGTGCCTCCACAGTTGTCGGTCAAGCTGATCGGTTGAAGACCGTTTACGGTTGCAAAAAGTAGTCCAGAGGGCGCATCTATGGGAGGGGGCGCAGGGCAGATTATGATAGGCGGCACGTTGTCGGTCACAGTGACCAGCCCGTCCACGGTTGTCATGGGGATTTCATCAAAAGTCCCCCCATCAAATGCCACCCGAATTGTAGGGGCATCGCCAAAAATGATGCCTGAGGAAGTATTGTTCAACAAGTCAAAATTCAGCGTGAAAAGCACCTCAGCATCAATCACTGTCGCGCCATTTAGGTCGTTACTAGTCCAGGCAAACGTTATGAAACCAACCCCAACACTGTCAACATTAAAATTGCCCAGCCCTATGCCAATAGGAAGGTTGAAATTTGAAATCGAGGTATATTGGTACAATGCAGGATCCCAATTGATGGTAAACTGCACCCCCGCCACGGTTTCAAAATTGAAAGCAGAAATATCAATGCCCAAATTGTCGCCACATGCCACATTTGTGCTGTTGGCGATGATAGTCAGGTCTGTTGTGTTGTTGGCAAATTCCACCGTTACATTGAAAGAACATGTAGCAGTATTGCCCCCTGCATCCGTTGCCAGGTACGTCACAGTGCTGACGCCGATGTTGAAAAGTCCTCCGCTGGCATCCGGGTCGTTCGGGAAACTACCGGTCGTCGCACCCGACACCGACCAGCCCACCAAAGGCGCAGCACAGTTATCGTCTACGCTGGCTGGGGCAATGCCCGGCACAGGGGTTGCTCCAAGGGCTTGCACCGTTATATCTGCCGGGCAGGTAATGGTTGGTGCTGTGGGGTCTGTCACCGAAACGGTTGCTCCAAAAGTGATAAGTGGTATTTCTTCAGGCGGAAAGATCGTTCCGGTGAAAGCCAATGCTTGCGTTGGGTTGTTGCCAAAAACCACCGTCCCGGATCCAAGCACACTGTAAGTCAGGGTAAATAACACATCACCGGCCGGCACAGAGGAACCATTCAACGAAGCGCTCGTCCATGCAAAAGAAAGCAAGCCAACGCCTGTTGAGTCTGTATTGAAATTGCTGATATCAATATTGAGCGCAGCGTTTGTGTTCGTGATCGAAACGAATCCGAGGATATTGGATAGCCATTCCATCGAAAACTGCAGGCCTGCAATACTGTCGTAGTTGAAAGCCAGCACATCAATCGTAACGGTATCGCCGCAGGAGACCAGGTTGTTCGGATTGGCGATCAAGGTCAAGTTGGTATTTGATACGGAGAATTCCACCAATATATCGAAAGAGCAGCTGGCACTGTTACCGCCCGCATCGGTTGCGGTGTATGTTACCGTACTTAAGCCAATATTGAAAAAGGCTCCACTAGCATCTGGATCATTGGGGAAATTTGCTAAGGTTGCACCTGCTGATGTCCATCCAGCATCAGGCGTTCCGCAGTTGTCGGCCAAGGTGGGTGCTATGTTCGGGATAGCAGTTGGGCCAGCACCGCCTGCAACAACGAAAGCTGGGCAGGTGATGGTCGGGCCTAGGTCATCAACTGGCTTTACCAAGCCATTGTGGGCTTCGAATTGTAGTTCGGTAAATTGGTTGTCAAAAACCGCGATAGCCGTTGGGTCATTGATAAAAGAAATGGGTGCAGGTTGGCCTCCTATCCTTCTGAAGGCCACCTTGAACAATACTGTATTGGGTGGGAGACTCAGCCCTGCCAAATCAGTCCAGGCAAAAGTAAGTTTGCTTATTGCACCTGTGGCTGGCAAAGTATCGAAGCCTGCCCCTCCCTGAAATTGGGGATGAAGCTCCGTTATGTAAGCATAATCGAGCCGAAGCGTGTCCCATTCTAAAGTGAATTGTAAGCCCGAAACATTGGTGAAGTTGTCCAAATATATCGGCACAAGAAACGTGTCGGCTGAAATGCAAGGCACTTCAAGGGTGTCGGCTTTTAGGATGACCGCTTGGGCTGAGGATTTGTTTGCAAAAGCCCCGGCCGTAAGCAGGAATAGGATTAAGAAAATATTTCTCATGGTGTTCAATGTCAAACTATTTAAGATGGAGGGTAGCCTCATTGAATTTAATATAGTGAGGCGGTGACATTGAGCCACCGCCTCACTTAGACATCAAATTCAATCAATTAAAATCATCTTCTTGCGATCGCTGTGCTTGGGAGTTTCCAACTCATAATAGAAAACTCCGTTTGAACCGAAATCGCCTTTCTGGAACCTAATTGCATTGATGCCTTCGGCAAAATCGCCAATCACAGTTTTCACCAAGCGGCCTTCGGCGCTAAACACGCGCAAGGTAGCACGACCCGACTCAGGCAAGCGGAACGAAATGCTTGTTTCTGAGGTGAATGGGTTGGGCTGGTTTTGGTAAAGCACAAAAATCTTACTTTCTACCTCGCCAGTTGCCACCGAAGTCACAAAATCCAGATCAACCGAAATCGAATTGCCCACTTGGTCAATGGCCAAGGCCTCTGCAATTGCAGAACTGCTGTGCAACACGCTGGACAAGGTAGACACATTTTCCAAAGCCTTGAAGGTCAAAGAGAACAAGGTCTCGTTGTCATTGAAAGATGTTGGCTTGTCCCCTACCCAAAGTGTGCTGAGCAAACCATCCGCGAGGTAATCTGTGCCAAAGTTGCCCTCCGTGAGGCCCGGCAATACGCCCGGTTGGATGTCTTGCAGTTCAAACACTTCAGGATCAAACCCGATGGTCATTTGATAAGCCCGGGTATTGGTAAAGTCAAGTGCTTTGAACGGAATCGTCACCGTTTCGCCTGCCTGAATTGAGCGCTCGTTGAGCCGGAATTTCAGCACTTCTGTATTGTCCGCACCGCCGCCGCCATTTGTAAGCATCGGCATTACAGAACCGTTTACATCCCCAATCAGTACACCCACAAAGTCGTCATCCAAGAAATCGGCCAGAATGTTGTTGTGCGCAATAGTAGATGGTGGTATCGGGTTGTTCAGCGGGTTGAGCATCGGTGGTTGCGGATTGCCCAAAGGCAACGGCATAAAGACATGCGTTTCCGGCACGAACTTCCAATCTGGCCCAACCTGGTTACCCTGGTTGTCGGTAAAGTGTGGATTGTTGCCAAGTACATATTTCTGCACAAGTATATAGTCCAACAAACTTACCTTTTGGTCGCCGTTGATATCGGCGGCCACCCACTGGTAGCCAGCGTTGAAGGCTACCTGCAAGGCAGCGTGTGCCTGAATCCCAAGCATGTCGCCCACGTTGATTTGCTGGTTTTTTGTCGTCGCAATCTTACTTCCCGTAACCGTGGTGTTCGAGCCGCTCGCTACAAGGAAGCTGTAGTCGGCATTTGGCAATGCAGTTACGTCAAGACCGGGAACCGTACCACCCAGCGTTATATCCACACCCGGAACAGGTTTCACAGGTGCTTTCCAAGTGAAAACATCCCCTGCAATTTCAAGGCTGGCCGTTGCAACACAACCGATGGTGGCTGTACCGACATTAAAGACAACCATAGGCGCTTGAACAGTACCATCGTGCAAGAATATTAACGCAGGCAGAGCTGAAGCAACAATACTGCTGGTAGTTCCCACTACTGCATTGCTCAGTTGTATTTCTACATTAAACAATACGGTACCATTCGGCAGGTTCGTAGGAATCTGGAGCGGCTGTGCCCAGAACACGGTGTTAACACCCGTGATCAAGCCAACCAAGGCAGGGTTTACGTTGGTGATACCGGTTATCGTACCCGCAACTCCATTGCCAAGCGCCAAGCCAAAATTAAAACCTGTAACGCTTATAAAGTTGTCAACCGTAACCGGGATCGAGAGCGTTTGGCCCTGGCAGGCATCGTCCGTACCCACGGTTATGGTGATTTTTGGACCAGCGCCAACCACAACGGTATCTATGGAAATACAACCGCTGTTTACGTCCGTTACCGATACCGTATACGTTCCTGCTGCAAGGCTGTCGAGCACTGCGGTAGTTTCCCCATTGCTCCAGAGATAAGAGAACACGCCCGTTCCGCCTGTGGCCACTGCGGTAGCGGTGCCGTTGGCGGCACCAAAGTAAGATTCAGGGGTGCCTGTGGCTGTGAGGCCAAAGCCAGCATTCACGCCCAGCGTAACCTGCACTTGTACGACACAAGAGTTGGTATTGCCATAAATATCCTCAGCGGTCAAGGTGACAGTTTGCGTGCCTAAGTCTCCGCAATCGAACATGTTTTGCGAAAGGTACATGGTATCAATTGCGCAGTTGTCAGTGCTGCCAAGGTCTATGTCGCCGGCATTAATGGTGGCTTCACCGTTTGTACCAAGTGCGATGACTATGTTATTGTTGCATACCAAGGTAGGTACGCTGTTGTCTACTACTTGTAAATAAAGAGAATCAATCCCCAAATTGCCACAAACATCAATTGCCGAGAAAAATACCCAGTAAGAGCCAATTGGGTAGTTGCCACTAATATTGAAAGATCCATCCCCAAATGGTGCATCGTTCGTTACCAGTAGAGCACTATCAGGAGTGCAGTCCTCCAAGAACTGTGCAACGTTCAACACAAGTGGCACGGTGCAGGTCAAGTTCGGAGGGAACTGAGACGTATTGAGCAAAAGTGTATCAGGCATCCCTGCGAAAACAGGCTCTGTGATATCCTCTACATTAATCAGTCGAGAATGGATTTCAGTATTGCCACAATCATCCACCGCTGTACGCGTACGGACTATCGTATATGTGAACTGACCGCAAGGGCCTTGTGCAATATTGATGGTATCCTGGTCAAACTGTACCGTCACGAGCGAGGAACAGTTGTCCGTTGCCGTAATCGTAGCAGGTGCGGGAAGCGGAGTAGAACAGCTGATGGTTTCGTCTGGAGGATAAGCACTCAATACAGGCTTTATTGTGTCAACAAGACTTATGATTTGGTCGCAAGTTGCGATATTGTTCGCTAAATCCTGTGCATGCCAAGTACGGGTGAGCACTTCGCACGCTGAGCCTGTACCATTTGCCAAAACATCGGAGAACGTGATTGTTACGTTATTCGGACAGTTGTCAACTGCAGTTGCGAAGCCCAACAACTGCGGTGCAGTATTGGCAGCACAATCGAGCGTGTCATTCGGCGGGCAGGCAATGGCAGGTGCCACGTTGTCCTGAATCACAATGTAGGTGAGGCACATAGACATGTTGAACGCATTGTCGGCAACAAAGAGCTTAACACTGTGCTGCGTAACGCCGTCGGCATCGTCGCAGTTGTACTGTAGCGTATTCGATGGCGGCTGGAGCGGGTTCTGATCGAGGCGCTGAATGAGCAAGTTAAGTGAATCGGTGCAGTTGTCGTAACTGTTGTTGTTGAACTGGTTGACCGTCACAATTACGATACCCGAAGGCTGAAGCGATGCGCTTACACCATTGATGCAAACCGCTGTAGGCGGCGTAGCATCGTTTACCTGAATCGTTACATTTTTGGTCGCGCTGTTGCCACATTTGTCAGTGGTAGTAAAACGCACGACGTAAGTACCAATAGGATAGTTTGGCGCACTGATATTCGGGCCAGATGGAATAATAAATGAATTGCCAACTGGAGCAGAAATCAGGGTATTGGTTATGGTCAAATCGGTGGAGACCTCGCAGTCAGAAACGAATGCGGCCATGTTGAAATTCACTGCGGCGTTGCAAACAACCGCGTTTGGTGCCGTGTTAGCGGTCACTATAAGCGGCGTATTCACTGCATAAACAGGTGCTTGCGTATCTGCTACAATAATCTTTTGTGTGCGTGTAGCGGTATTACCTGAGTCGTCGGTAGCCGTCCATTTGCGGTTAATAACATAGCTGTATTTCCCGCAACCCACCGAGTCCTGCGAGGAGGTTTGGGTCAAGGCAATATTCACTACCAAATCGCATTGGTCGGTAGCTATTTGCGGGAAAGAAGCTGCGGGTGGAATTGGCGCGCAAGCCTGGATCGCAGTGTCCATCTGAGTAGCCGTCCAAGTACCCGTAAATACGGGAGAAGTAACATCGTGTACGGTCACCGTTGTTTGGAACGTAGCAACGTTTCCATTGATATCGGTGGCTGCGAACACTACGGTGTTTACACCCATATTGGCAAGATTCGAGCAATCCAAATCAAGCGTATCAACATACACGAAGTTGGGACTAACCCCGGTTCGGATTGACAAATCGAGCGGGCCGCAATTGTCTTGGTCAAAGCTGCCATTGTTCAATTGTAGCGCCGTTATGAAAGCATTGCCCATCGCATCCAAATTGACATTCAGTGGTTGTGCAATCGCTACCGGAGGCGTTACATCTACGGTAATGAATACCGTTTGTGGCTGAGTTGTGGTGTTGTTCTGTGGGTCGGAGTAAGACCAGGTAATTACGTAGTTTCCAGGATTGAGGACATAACTCGGAGGCCCACCAGCATATGCAGGTGGAAGTACCATCATGACCGCCACCGAGGGTGTGCCCCAAAGGGTGTCAATGCTAACACCGTTGCAATCTGTCGCGCCAGGCGCAATTACCGTGTCCTTGGTGCAATTGCTCACAATGTTGGGCAATGTAGTAATCAAGGGAACCGGCGATTGGCTATCCACCAACGTTACCGTGAAGGTGCAAGGCACCGACATGAGGTTGTTGGGAAAGGTGTCCTTCGCTATTAAAGTCACAGTGAAAAAGGTGTCTGCAATTACCGGGACGATCGTCGAAACCAAGGTGCCGGGTGCCGGGGACTGAACAATCTTCACATTGTTCAGACAGTTGTCTGTAAGCGTAGCGGGAGGATAGGTTGGAACTGTAGCGGCAGCTAAGCAGCCCGAAGAAATCGAGAGATTCTGATTTGCAGGGCAAGTAATTACGGGTGCCTGGGTGTCAAGAATTTTGACTACAAATTTGCAAGAGCTTACATTAGCACCTTGGGTAGCGGTGTACGTTACAGTTGTTTCCCCTACCGGGAACTGCGCTATTACATTTGAAGGCAGCCCAGGAGGAACTACAGGTAAGGTGGGTGGGAATGGGTTGAGCAAATTGACAAATGCCTGCACCGTCGCATTATTAATCGTTTCTGTCACTGTTTTATTCCCACAATCAAATATATCCGCAGCGGTCGGGCGAGTCCAAGTGAACAATTGATCACAATTGTTGGTCGTGTTTGGCAAGGTGAATACTTTGCCACAAATCCCAGCTGGAGCAGCGGCATAAGCGTTCTGGAATACCGGAGCCTGATTGTCGGCCACCACGATATTTACCACTTTCGTGGTCGTGTTGCCGCAGCCATCAGATGCTGTCAGGGTCACCACGTTGGTGCCGATGGGGAAGGGAGAGACTGGAAGCGTGTACACACCCGCAGCAAGTGTCAAGACACCCGCGGAAGGCGCACCACTTGCAGGAGCAAGGTTGTAGGCAATCCCTGATACGCCATTGCAAGCATCCGTGATATCTACTATGTTCACCACGCTGAGCGTGTAATTGCCCGTACAAATCAATGCACTGGTGACATTTATGTTCACGGTGCCAGTAGGATGGTACGCAGCATTAAATACTGGACCTACAAGGTCTTGCACCGTAATGACCTGGCTTACCGAAACGGTGTTGGCTGGCACAGCATTGTCCGAAGCCACCCAAGTGCGGGTAATGGTAAAGGTGCAGGTACCAGGGCTGAAAGTTTGCCCGGAGAACGATACCGTGGCAGTACCGCAGTTATCAGTAGCCGTCGGATTTGTTACCGGGGGAATTGCATTACAAGCCACAGTCGTATTGGCCGGCACCCCTGCAAAAATAGGGGGAGTCACGTCCTTCACCGTTACGGTATAGCTGCAAGTACTACTGTTGGCCGGAGTGGCACTGTCCGATGCACGAAGCGTAACCGTGGTTACACCCAAAGGGAGTGCAGGGAGATTGACCAAATTACCTGTCAAGCCGTTGTTCAGCAGTGTGAACGAAACGGCAGCAGGCGGGTCGAGGTCATATTCGTACTTGGTAATCGTACAGTTGTCTGTGGCCGTAGCCGTACCCGTAGCGAAGCCTTGGCATGTAGCGTTGGCATTAACGGTGATATTGGCAGGACAAGTAAACGTTGGGGCAGTGATGTCTTTCACCGTTACGACGCAAGTATTGGTACTGGTATTTCCTGCTGCATCACTGATAGCAAGAACATAGTTGTTCGTACCAAGTTGGGCGCAAGTGTAGTTCGTACACAAAGCTGGGGTCGTGAAGGTAACTGGATTGACATAAAAGTAGCCACAGTTATCTGTGCTGACATCGTCCACATTGGAGTGGCATACCTGCACTGAACCTGAGCCAATGGTTGAGCTTAGGTTTACGGTTATGTCTTTGCATTTTGCCACCGGGAATTGGTTGTCCACAGCGTGTACATAGAAAACGTAGGTGTAGAGGTTGCCCGCCACATCTTTAACCACATAGGTAACAGGCGTTATGCCCCCATTGTCAGCACTAAAAATCGTGACGTTGGAGAAGGCCGACTGAGAAACGATGGTAACTGCAGAACAGTTGTCGGAAAACAAGGGAGTACCCCATACCGCCTTTGAAGAGCAAGAGCCGATATTTGGCACATTTGCCAAGATCGTTGAGAGCGGCACGGGGCCAGGATTGACACCTATTGCGTAAATTGGTGGAGTTTGGTCTTGAACGCTCACTGTGAAATTGCATACTGCAATATTGCCAGAGCCGTCTGTAGCACGAAGTGTCACCGAGTTGTTTCCTGCTGGAAATGGGATCGAGCTCAAAACAACTGGATTGCTGACGAACAAACCTAGGTTGGTAAACGGATCCGTACCAACTTTATAATCAAAGGTGAGTCCACATGGGTCAAGCGCATTGTCAAAATATTCCAGTACAGCGGGGCTTGATGGTCCCACGTTAAAAATCAAACCAGGCACCGTTGCTTGGCAGCTCGCGTTTGCAGCCACTACAAAAGAGGAAGGGCAGCCAATCACTGGCAAGGTATTGTCCAAAACAAAAACGGTCGTGGCGCAATCATCCGTGTTGCCAGCGTTGTCCGTCACGGTCAAGGTCACGTTCCGTGTGCCCAATGAGTCGCAATTAAAAACAGAGGGGCTTACCGTCATGCCTTGTATGCCGCAGTTGTCGGTAGAGCCGTTGTTGAGAAGCCCTGGGGTTACAACCGCTACACCCAGAAAGGGGTCGAGTGCTACCGCCACTGGGCCGATTACACAGTTGGCGTCTGGGTTTTCTGCCTCTGTAACATTCACCGTAACCGTCAGAGGGGTGATATTGCCATTAGCATCTTCATACTCGTATGTAATTACCGTTGTCCCGACCGGGAAATTCGCAGAAACCGGTGTTACCCTATGCAAAAGATTTGTTTCGTCATACGGGTAGGGTGTTACACCGTTGGCAATGAAGAAGTTGGGGTCATTCACACAGCTGAGACCTGGGCAGTTGATAGCCACGGTCGGATTTTCCGTCAAAGTCACAGGCCCAAAACAATCCGTAGATGTATGAGTCAATATACTTGGGCGATACCAAGATACGCTCTGCGAACAAGATCCAGGTGCGGTGTTTACATTAAATACCGATTGGAAAGTGACAATTCCAGGAGGAAGTGCAATCACGGTTGGAGGGGTAACGTCATTTACGGTCACACTAAAAACGCAATTCGACATATTTCCTGCTCCATCGGTCACACTCCAGGTCACATTGGTAGTTCCAACATTGAAGACAGCACCATTTAAAGTCGTAAGACCGTTGTAGCCAGGCGTACTCACAATTACGGGCGTGCCAGCCAAGATGCTACAATTGTCAGCCGCTGATGCGTTGTAGGAATTATCTGGTACTGTGTAGGTGCACATAGGCGAACCTACAGCGTTTTCGACCTGATTCGGGGGACATGTTATTGTCGGGTTGGTCTGGTCGGTCACATCCACAGTAAACATACAGTTTACGGGTGGGTTTGCTCCGTCGTTGATGGTATAGGTCACATTGGTAACACCAAGGTTGAAATTATAACCATTAAGGTTGCCAGGTCCTGTGATGTTGTTTGTCAAAGTAGCCAGCAGTGCTGCATCCGTGGCGCAGTTGTCGGCCACCATACCTGCTGTGACACCAAGGCCTGCGCCAATCCATTGGCAGACACCGTTGGCTGGTGCGTTGGGAACCACCACGTTGCCGGGGCAAGTAATGGTAGGTTGAGTCACATCGTTCACCGTAACAGTAAAAGAACAACTTGCCTGGTTAGCAACCGGCAGCGCATTGTCTTTTACGATCAAGGTAACAGTCGTAACACCTTGTCCAAAGATAACGCCATTAAGTGTGCTGCCACCTGCCCCAGTGGTAGCACCTGAAAGCGTGTATGTAATGTTTGTGGCACAGTTGTCGGCAACCGTCACCCAGTCGAATTCGAAGGCAGCTGCTGTATAAGTACAGCTTGGGCCAGCAGGACGCACTTGGTTGCCCACACAGGTAATCGTTGGAGCTATGTTGTCAATAACGTTCACCGTGAAAGGGATAATGGTAGCGCCAGGGCCCATGTCGTCGCCGATCAAAGGGTTGCCGCCCGCCCGAACGTGCCAGGTTTGTGGCGAAGTTGCCACATCTGCACAGGTAAAGGGGATGGGTGCGTTGGTATAGGAACCAATGATTCCAGGTGTTTGGCTCAGCCAGAAAAAGCAGGCTGGGTCTTTTACGAACATATTGGCGGTCAGTACCGCATCGTTCAAATTGACGTTGCCAAAGGCATCTAGTGTCAAGTTAATGGTAACCGGACCTGGAGGGATGGCCGTAAAATCCGAACACTGCGCCTTGGCCCCGACCATGGAGGCCAGCGTAAAGCACAGCACGAGCAGCCCTTGCGCCACGCGGCGCGGAGTTGTTGAGATGTTCATGGTCAAAAAATTAGTGGATGAGGAAAAAGATGAGACGCTGTGCGTCTTTGAGAAGGAGTGTATAGGACTCTTCATCAATGAAAATCGGTTTGGAATTGACAGATGATGTTTACAGTTCAAGTTTCGTGTATTTCAGTGAATCAATGATGTATTGAGCCGTTTGGAAATTGAATTGTTAGAATATTAGAGAACCCGCCTGGTTGAAAAAAATCAACCTACTGATCTCATTCCTAACAATCAACCTTAAACCAAACTCAACTTTTCAAAAACTTCGGAAAACACAAGAAACCAACCATAAAGGCGGCGAGGATTATGGATTAAAAAGAGCACGCCTGCCTTTCAGCAGACTGAGAATTCAGAAATTTAATAGTTTTATTTCGTTTTCTCTACTCGCCAATCTGCATTCAAGGCACAAGATTACTGCTAAAACTGCCAAACGGCGAAACGCTTTTTTCGGGGTGGCCTGGTCGTTTCGTGCGCAAATCCTTGTTTATCAAAAAATTGCGCATCTTCCATGTCGTGATATAATCGCGTAACTGTCGGAACTTGAATGGGGTTTTGTCGCCTGTCTTACAGAGTTGACTGGGTTAAGCCAAAAACCGTACCAATTTTGGAGTAGTATTTTTTTTAATTGCGCTCCGCTTCAGCAAACCCTGCGCGAGCCACCTTTTATTGCGTTTTTTTGATTTCTGCGGGAACCATTCAGAAGAAAACGCATGCGGAGAATCATGCTTTTTTTATATGCTTTTTGATAAGCCTAGTAGACAGCAAGGGACTAAGTTGGTCACAATTGAGCGTTATATTTCCGCAGCGTGTCACCCCCCTGCCCTGCCTGAGGC
>Ga0163148_10000190_pt1 | contig 79553 bp, 51 predicted proteins | sample OliLakLV19MP7P2_FD_148606 | JGI IMG/M metagenome (GOLD analysis project Ga0163148, IMG submission 148606) | Freshwater microbial mat bacterial communities from Lake Vanda, McMurdo Dry Valleys, Antarctica- Oligotrophic Lake LV.19.MP7.P2 | ecosystem: Environmental > Aquatic > Freshwater > Lake >...
TATGGCTGCGAAAAGGGATATTGGAGGCATCCGATGAGGCCCGTTGACAGCCCTGGAAAAATTCTTTCTTTGGAAAATTTATTGTTTTTATTATTGTTTAGTAAAGCTAACACTCCTTACTAAGAATAACGCCCAAAACAATACGTATAAGAGCGCGGGCCACCCAAATTCAAATTCCAGTTTTTCAAAACGAAATGCAATGATTTTGATACCGGTTTTTATAGAAAACTTACCTTGGAATAGAGGATTGTCCCCAACTTTTAATATTGACCCTATTAAGTTGCTGTTTTAGCCAAGGTTTTATTTTTATTAAAAACATGGTTTGAAAGACAAAACTTCCAATATGCCATAAACTGAGCCTGGAAAATGAAACTCAATTTATGAATTGGTGCAATGATGACAAGGCTTTATAACTTAATAAATTTAACCAATTTCGATTTATTATCCGCCAGCTTTATTAAGTAGAAACCACCGGTAAGTCCCGATACATTAATTTGATCTGAAGTAGTTTCTATTTTTCCGGCTAAAACAATTTGTCCATAGATATTAAATATGACATATTCTCCGATTGAAGAATTTTGTGCAGATTGAATTGTTAAACTATTTTCTGCAGGGTTTGGATAAACAAAAATATCAGGAACAATTTGTTGATTTTCCTGCACCTCATCGCTTACAGTGGTATTTACAATTTTCCATACATTATTAGAAACAATTCCGCACATATACCAAAGTGCATTGCCAAACACTGTTGTAGATTGTGCGTGCCGTGTACCTGCCGGCCAATTACCGGTAGTACTTTTTAATTCAAACCAGCTTATACCATCTTCCGAATACCAAACATCACCCATTTCTACTGCGGTAGCCATGCCTCCAATCAACCACATTTTATTATCAAACCAGGCAACAGTGTGCCAATATCTTCCGGCCCAGGGAGCCGATTCATTTACCAATGTCCAGGTAATTCCATCTGCAGTTTTCCATACCTCATTGTAGGTTCTCCTGTCCCCTTCATTAGAACCACCGAGCATCCAAAGCTGACCGGAACCGTCTACACAGGAATTTATTTGCATTCCTCTGCCAAGCCAAGGGGCATTTGGTAATTGGGTCCAATTTGCGCCATCCGCACTTTTCCATACCTCATTAGAATGAATACTACTGCAAAGTTCACCTCCAAACAAAAACAAGGAATTATTTAGATATGCATAATTGGCATTGTTTCGTTTTGCATATCCCGGAATAGTATCTTCCATCTGTATCCAATTAATTCCATCGGCACTTTGCCAGGAGTCGGTTAAACAACCGGATTGTGGATCACCACCAATCACCCACATTAAACTATCATTATTAAGCCAAGCCGAACAATGTCTTGCGGGCCAGGGAGCGGAGGTTTCAAAATTCCAGGTTGCCCCATCACTTGAACTCCATACTTCACTATGTGTATTTAGGGGCGGATGAAATGGCGGATCCCAACCACCCAGCAACCACATTTTGTTCTTAAATGAAAGCAACCCCGCTCCATCTTTAGCATTAAAAGGCAATGAGTCTGCAACTTCCACCCAATCATACTCACTTATGCTAAAAGTTCCTGAACTAATATTTATTGTTGTGTCCAGATAGTCGGCAACCCGAACTTCCAATAATGTTTCTGGAGGGTAAGTTGCAAGGTTCATATAAAATGCATTTTCATATGCCATTTTTGAATGTGGTGTCCAAACCTCCCAGGAACCATTATTAATTCTAAAATCAACATTAATGGAATCGCCTATTTGTGTTGCATCGTATTCCCAATAAATTAAAGGTTGTGAGCCTTGAACATAAACATCGGTTGGTTTTGGTGAAATAAAATGAAATGGACTCTTTTCAAACCAAAGCAGGTCCACCTCTTGCTGAATCATAGCCTTATTATACAATCGGAGGTCATCAATTATTCCTTTAAATTTATAAGGTGAGGAACTAAATACCATATTTGTTACATCGCCTAATGTTCCAATAAAAAGATTGTCAACACTGAAAATATAGAGCGCGTGATTTCTATAAATTTTAAACGTGTCGGCTACGCGGGTAATTAAAAAATGGCTCCATTCGCCTTTCGTAAAATAACCGGGAGCTCCTTCGCCAAGGGCGTTTGGATTATTGCCCGAACCATTCCAATAAACAAAGGTTTGATACCAGCTTTGTTTTAAATATTCGAGGTAATAAGCACTATGACTATTTAATTGAATTTCAAAATTATCTGTAGTATCAGATGAAGTTTGTTTTGATGAAAATAAATTCATCACATTTGGGGAATTGGTTTTATACCAAAACGAAATTGTAAAATCACCTTCAATTGGTGCAAACTCAGCAATTGGCAGCACCAGCGAATCATTAATTCCATTAAAGGAAAATGCACTATTTGGCTCACCAAACCTGTCGGCGGTGAAAGTGCCACTGCCCATGGTTATGTTATTATCATTGCCGGAGAAATCTAACAAGGAGCCGTTAAAATTGTAATAGCCTTTAAGACTATCCATGGGAACCTGCGCAGTAATATTAATTGCGATCTGAAGGAGAAATATAAATGGCACTACTTTCATAGGATAAATTTTATTTAATATTCCATAAACTGCAGCGTTTGGAAAAACTATTCCCGTTTGTTGCACTTCCGGAATTAAAAAGCACATAAAAATAATAAAATAACATTAAACGATGGAGTTGATAGGAAGTATATTGAAATTTTTGCAAAACAGGCAGGTATCAAATGATTGAATATTTATTTAAAAAATACCACAACACGAGAATTTGGGGGTAAGTTATCATTCCATTAACATCATTTATCATAAACCTTGACATTCCTCTTTTTATCCTGAAAATTGGACTCCCGTTAGGTATACCTCGTTAAATCAATTTTACTACCTTTTTCATAATAAAAAGGTAGCGCCAAAAATCTAGCCTGCCCAACGGAGCAAAACAGGCGGGGGCTTCACCGGCTGACCTCCATATCCCTATTTCTAGCCACAATACTTGAAAAAGGTGCCACGCGATGGTTATATTGAGGAATCAGCTTAAAGAATTCTGTTTTGAAATTTAACAAAGAGGCGGATTATCCAAAGTTTACAACTATTGGGCGATGGTAATGATTTTACCGGCAATACATTTGTGGTTTAACCCAAACTTTTGTTTATGGTTTCAATAAAAGTATTAATAGTGAATGGTTTTTCCACATAGCCGTCGGCACTTAGTTTTTTACTAATTTCCTTAATACCGGTATTGGCTGAAAAAATTAAGATAGGAATATGTTTAGTTTGTTCATTTTCTTTCATAAGAGTAATGGCCTTTTCTCCACCAAGAACCGGAATCCATAAGTCCATTAAAATAAGATCCGGTTTTAGGTGTTCAATATCGGCAATTATATTGTCACACTTTGATAAAGTTTCCACCGCAAAATCATATTTAGTTAAAATGGTTTTACATAAAAGTAAAATATCTTCATCATCATCATAAATAAGAATCGTTTTTTTCATATTAATTATCGTATTGTAAGTAAAGAAAAGTTACCTGAATAATTTATAATGGCAAAGTATAATAAAAAGTGCTTCCCTTATCAATTACCGTATCTACCCACATTTTACCCTTGTGCCTTTGAATGATATTATTTGATATATAAAGTCCAATACCCAATCCCTGGAAACTAATAGCATGTTCTTCCACGCGGTAATATCGTTCAAATATTTTATCTAAATGTTGTTTTCGAATGCCTATGCCAAAATCCTGAATGGAAACTTGTATCAGATCTTCTTTTTCTACTAAATTTATCAATACTTTATTTGCATCAGGTGAATATTTTATTGCATTAATTAATAAATTAATCATCACTTGTTGTAGCCTATCTTTATCTCCGTTAACTTTATGGTGAATGTTACCGGTTTTTATTAATTGGTGTGATTTTGTTGTTAGTTGAACATTTTCAATAGTAACATCTATTAAATCATTAAAATCAAAGTTGACAATATTATAATTAAGTTTTCCGTTTTGTATTTTGCTGACATCCAGTAATTCTGCAACTAAATTCTGCAGCTTATCAATTGCTAATCCGGCTTTGGTGCTGTATAATAATGAACTTTGATCATCTTCATTTAATGTGATTTGCAGTAATTCAACATAACCTTTGGCAGTGGTTAACGGTGTTTTTAATTCATGGCTTGCAATGCTGATAAAGTCATCCTTTTCCTGCTCTTTCATTTTCTGTTCGGTAACATCGGTATTAGTGCCAAACCATTTTACTATTTCGCCACTTTCATTTTTAATTGCATTGGCCCGGCTTAAAAACCAGCGATATTCGTTTGTATGGCTGCGCAATAAAAATGTATCTTCCCATTCTTCTCCTGATGCAATTGCTTTTTTAAATTTTTCCGTTACCGATTCCACGGCGTCAGGGTGAATCACCGCCTGCCATCCCCATCCTTCCATTTGTTCAGGAGTGGCGCCTGTGTAATCATACCATTTTTTGTTAAACCAGTAAATCCCTCCATCTGGATTCATCATCCAAGCCAATTGCGGAATGGTGTTGGCTAATGTTTGAAATTGTTTTGTGCTTTCTTCAATTTTTTTTCTTGATAAAACGGATTCTGTAACGTCGGTTCCCAGATAAAAAATTCCTGTAATTTCATTTTGTTGGTTGCGGATTGCCTGCAACATAAAATTATAATACCCCAAATGCGGTTTCCCGTTGCGCAGGTAATTCGATAAATATTCTCTGCCGATGAATGGATCGCCGGTTTCATAAATTTTGTTGTAGATGGGTTCCATCTGTTCTTTTATTTCGGGTGCTATTTCAAAAAGTGGCCTGTTTAATACTTGTTCTTCCGTTTTGCCCCAAACTTCCAATACAGATATATTTACCGTTTCTATAATAAAATTTTCACCCCTACATACCAAAATACTTACTGGTGCATCACGGAAAAGGTTTTGTAATTTCCTTTCACTCTCTTCCACTTTTTTAAGCGCATTTACCTGTTCTGTAATATCCTCTATGCCAAGTAAAATTAATTTCTGCGCGGTTGATTCATTTACTATTTGCCGTCCATTCAGCAGCATGGTACGTTCTCCAAGTGCTGTAAATGTAAGTTTAATTTCAAAGTCGCTAAGTTGTTCTTTCTGTTGCAGTATTTTTCCAAGTAACGACCGCATCTCTTTATCATCCCATTGATTGTTTTGTATTTCATAAAATAATTTGCCCTCCGTTTCTTCTTCAGTAGTGTTGAATTTTTTATAAAAAGAAGTGTTCGCGGTTTTTATACGAAGGTCTGTATCCAAAACAATAAGCGGATGGCGAATGGTAGTGATAATACTGTCGGAGTATAGACGGGCATCATTTAGTTGTTCATGTTTGTCCAGCAATTCGTGGTTTACAATAATAAGCTCCTCATTGCTAGATTGCAGTTCTTCTTTTGAAGTTTCCAATTCTTCGTTGAGGCTTTGCATTTCTTCATTGCTGCTTTGCAGTTCTTCGTTGGCACTTTGCAATTCTTCGTTGGCAGCTTCCTGCTCTTCGCTTATGCTGCGCATGTCTTCCCTTGCCTGTGATAATTCTTTTTCTAACTGCAAAATGCGCAGTTTTGCTTCCTCGTTTTGTTTTGAATTTGCCGATGTCAAGGTTTTCTCCCCTGAAACAATGTGTAATGGCAGGTCTGTCTTGCTAAATAAAATTAAGTAGTGCGGCTCTGCGGTATTGGTAAGCGGAGCAACTTCTATGCTAACAAGATGTTGTTTGCCATTGGGTTTTGTTGGAATATCTTTTTTAATAACAGGCTTATTGGTTGTTTTTGCTTTATGCAAAGCATTTCGCAATTCAAAACCCAAACCCTCCTTTGCCATTTTAAGTAAATTAAAATTTGGTTTACCGGGCGAAGGTTCTAAAAACGGCGTTATGCTGCCATGAATGTGCACAATTTCCAGTTGTTCATTTACAATTACTGCAACAGGTGTATATTTATTAAGCAGCATTGCTTCGCCACTTTTTCTGTAATCAGTTACTAAGGTTTCGGGTAGATGCTTCGTTTTTGTTTGCTTGGAAAAAGCTTCTTCTCTTCGTTCGGAAACTACATGTAAAAAGCGACCGGGCACATGATTTCGGCTAAAAATTTTATCCTGCTTTTGATGAATGGTAAATAACTCGTTTGCAGCACTGGCGGTTTCCGATTTACCCAATAACAAAAAACCATTTTGTTTTAATGAATAATGAAAAGTAGCGAGTGCTTTTTTCTGTAAAAAATTATCCATATAAATAAGCACATTGCGGCAACTTATCAAATCCATTTTGGCAAAAGGTGGGTCTTTTAAAAAATTGTGCGGAGCAAAAACACACATATCCCTTAGTATTTTATTTACTTCGTAATTGCCATCTGTTTTTCGAAAATAATTTTTCAACCGCTCCTCACTTACCATTTGTATATCAGCTTTTGCATAAATGCCGATCCGTGCTTTCTTAATAGCCATTTCAGAAATATCTGATGCAAATATTTGAATGGGAATAGTTATTCTTTTTTCTCCCAAAAATTCATGCAGACAAATGGCTAACGAATATACTTCTTCGCCGGTGGAGCATCCGGCAATCCAAATGCGCACAGGTTCATCGGCCGTTCTGTTTTTAAAAAGCAGCGGAAATATGTTGTTGCATAAAGTATCAAACGTTTTTGGGTCTCGAAAAAATGAGGTAACCGGAATAAGCATATCTTGGAAAAGTGCATCTTGCTCCGCTTTATTACTTCGTAAAAATTTTAAATACCCCGGAAGGTTTTCTTTTTTTCGCATCCCAATCCTTCTCTCAATCCGTCTGCTTATGGTGTTTTGTTTGTAATAGGTAAAGTCAACACCACTGCGCTGATGCAACAATAAAAGTATTTGTTTGAAAATAGTTAAATCATCCTTAGGCAGTGGTTCTTCTTTTCGTTTTTCCTTTGTTTTCGGATAATTGCCGTTAATGTGCAGGAGTTGTGCAGGTATATCCTCGGGTGACAAAATAAAATCAACCACCCCTGCATCTATGGCGTGTTGTGGCATGTCAATATAAGCAGCCGATTTCTCATCTTGCGCTATTGTAATGCCTCCGTGTTCTTTAATCGCTTTTAACCCAATGGTTCCATCATTGCCTGTACCTGATAATACGACACCCACAGCGAGTTCTTTATGCACTTCGGCAAGCGATTTAAAAAAAATATCAATGATTAAATTTGTTTTAAAATTTACACGTGGTTGTAGGCAAAGTACACCATCTGTAGCTGTTAGAATTTTGGCGGAAGGTATTGTATAAATAAAGTTGGGAGCAAGGTGAATATCATCCGTAATTTCATTCACCGGAATTTTAGTTATACGTTGCAGAATGTCGGGAAGCATACTTTCATGAGATGGGTGCAGATGCTGCACCAGCACATAAGCCATTCCCGAATTTTCAGGTATGGTTTCGAGCAATCTTTTAAAGGCATCAAGCCCACCGGCACTTGCACCAATACCTACCACAGGAAACAATTGTGGGGTTTTTGGAGGTTGACTGGAAGTTTTATCTTTTTTTACTGATGCCATAATAATTTCAAAGAAAAAATAAAGATAGAAAAGTTTTAGGTGTTATTGAATTTTTTATTTTGCACCTGCATTTCGCAGTCAAATAGAATATTGAACTCTTGCCACATAGGTAACTTAAATCCCTGCTGAAACTTCGGGCAGTGTTGAACATTTTTGCAAAATCAACGGCTCCCCACCGGTGACCAATAATTGTATTTTATGCAGGCACTTTTCTTTGTTTTTCCCGATCCCAAAAACGATGTTGTGCAATTGCTTTAATAAAATCTTTTATAGGTTTGTCAATTATTAAACCACCCATATTTGTTTTATCGTTTACATAAGATTTGTTTAATAAAATAGCGCCATCTCCATTTGCCGCAATTGCCTTACAATGTTTGTATGCCTCATTTACAAAATGAATTGCATCGGGTTCTTTAATCAAAGCAGCTGAACTTTCTGACCCAGACGGAATAAACACTGCATCAAACAAAACCGACGCGGTATTTAAAAAACTCTGATCAACTTTTATTTCTTTTCCATTTGTTGCTTTTATGGTTCCCAATTTAGATGCAATGATTTTTGTTTTTGCACCTGCGGCCTCCAATGCAGTTTTCATTGTTGTTAGAGAACTTGCATCCACTCCATTAGCTACTAATATTGCAATACATCTTGTCTGAATAGAATTCTTCAATGTATTAGACATACTGAGTGCTTGCGATTTCAGAATGCTCTGGTTCATTTTTATCGGTTCATAATTTTTCTGAATTCCATCGGCCGGAACGCTGTGGTTAATTGGATAAATAGGTTTTTTGGGCAATGGCATTCCCAAACCATCGGCTACATTTGCTGCTAAAGATTTATCAACCTGTGTGAGTATTCCTAACATTCTTTCACGAATAACGTTACTTTGCAATTTTCCTAATTCAAAAGTAAGTGCATTTATGATGTGATTTTTTTCATATTCTGATTGGCTGTTAAAAAATAAAGTTGCCTGACTGAAATGGTCAAAGAAACTACGGCTACGTCCACGGATTTTTTTTGCATCTATGCGTTCATGAAAACTTGTGAATCCACCTTCAACAGATTTTGCCTGAAAAGGACAACCATTGCTTATCGTATTGGGGTCATAACTTGTTTTATCGCTATTGATAGTTTGCCTCATAATTCCATCGCGCTGATTATTCATTACTGGAACAATTGGGCGGTTAATTGGTATTTCATGAAAGTTAGGACCACCTAATCTTGATAACTGTGTGTCGGTATAAGAAAATAATCTGCCTTGTAATAAGGGATCATTTGTGAAGTCAATACCCGGCACCAAATGCCCTGGATGAAATGCAACCTGTTCCGTTTCGGCAAAAAAATTATCCGGATTGCGGTTCAAAGTCATTTTTCCAATAAGTTGTACCGGAACAATTTCTTCGGGAATTAATTTAGTGGGATCCAGCAAATCAAATTCAAATTTATGTTCGTCTTTTTCGGGAACAATTTGAACACCCAATTCCCATTCCGGGAAAGCTCCACTTTCAATGGCTTCCCATAGATCCCTGCGGTGAAAATCAGAGTCTTTTCCTGAAATATTTTGAGCCTCCTCCCACGCAACAGAATGCACTCCAAGCAGAGGTTTCCAATGAAATTTTACAAAATGGGAAACACCTTTTTCATTTATCAAACGGAACGTATGCACTCCAAAACCCTCCATCATTCTTAAACTTCTCGGAATTGCGCGGTCACTCATTACCCACATTATCATATGGGTACTTTCAGGCATGAGAGAAATAAAATCCCAAAAAGTATCGTGCGCGGATGCAGCCTGCGGTATTTCATTATGTGGTTCAGGCTTTACCGCATGAACTAAATCGGGGAATTTTATTGCATCCTGAATAAAAAATACAGGCATATTGTTGCCTACTAAATCATAATTTCCCTCCTCTGTATAAAATTTCACGGAAAACCCTCTAACATCCCGTGCTAAATCGGATGAACCTCTTGAACCTGCAACGGTAGAAAATCTTACAAAAACAGGGGTAGGTTTTGTTGCATCATTTAAAAATTTTGCTTTAGTGTATTGGGTTATGGGTTTATACAACTGAAAAAAACCGTGTGCTGCAGAACCTCTTGCATGAACGATGCGTTCAGGAATTCTTTCATGGTCGAAGTGTGTAATTTTTTCACGCAAAATAAAATCTTCCAATAAAGTGGCTCCCCGATCACCTGCTTTGAGTGAGTTTTGATTATCATTAATTAATAATCCCTGATTAGTCGTAAGCATCTGTCCATCGCTGTTTTGCGTGTTTGACAGCAGATCTGTTATTTTTTTGTTCTCCAATTTTTTTCCGATTTTTTTCTTTGCCATGGCATTTATCATTTAAATTTCCAAACTTTCATTTTTGACCAATTGATAACTAAAAAAATTAAAGACCCTATTTTAAATACCGGAAATATCTATTTTCAGAATACCTGTATTAAAAATAACGTACATAACTTCTCAGATACCTATATTTTTAATTAAGTATAAGAGGAGTAATTAAATGTCCCCAAATTATGCCATAAATTTTTAAGTGTTGAGTAACACTTTAAATGTTATAATTATTACGAAATTGGCTATTATGCCCAGTGAGATTCGGGAATTTATTCCACACTTGGGAATTTTTTTAACCTTTATGGAATTTCAGGCGAATACCATATGGGAATCAATTTGTGGTTGTTTCTGCGCATTGCCTTAGCAGCAGTTCTTCATGTTTTTCTCTCTATCAGAACAGGATTATTATCCCAATGTCACTTTTTGGTTAGAAATTTCCGCTAATGTAATTGTTGTATAATTTCTTGAAACGAAATTACCACTAATTAATTCAATTGCATTTTGTAACATTTTCCCGTTTGCACCTGTTACTTGTCCGATTAGAATACCATTGTGTTTTTTTGCAAGTTTAGAGAATTTGCACATCATCATTTTCATTAACCATTTCATTATTCCGGGTAAATTCACATCGGTTTGTTCTTTCAACACTGGATTAAAACGCAAATCCGCGAAAAGGCGGAGCGGTGTTTAATCATTATATGTGCTGCCCTTCATACCGTCCAGACATTTGCCATACGTCTAACGTTTTAATAATTCAATAATTTTCGTGTATAAAACTCGCTCGTCAAGAGGTTTAGAAACATAATCATTCATGCCAATGGCTTTGCATTTTTCAACATCAACTTTTGTTACATCGGCTGTTAAGGCAATGATTGGAATTTTTGACTTCATCGTGTTGCGAATATATTCTGTAGCTTCAAACCCATTCATTTCGGGCATCTGCAAATCCATTAAAATAATATCGTAAGTTCCTGTTTGTAGTTTCTCAATTGCAATTTTTCCATTGTCAGCAATATCGTATTGGAATTTAAAATCTTCCAAAATTATTTTCATTAATAATTGATTGAGTTTAATATCTTCCACTAACAAAACTTTTATTTCCTTAGGTTTTTTATCCAAATCCACCTCGCTACTTTTCAATTTAATTTCTCCATTGTTTATTTGAAAACTTAAGGTGAAACTAAAAGTGGAACCTTCATCAACTTTACTTTTTACTGAAATAGCACCTCCCTGTTTTTCTACTAATTGTTTACAGATGGCAAGTCCTAATCCTGTTCCTCCAAATATACTTGAAGTAGAACTGGTTGCCTGCTGAAAGTTTTCAAAAATGGATTCTAATTTTTCTTCCGGTATTCCTGTTCCTGTGTCGGTAATTGCAAACTCAATAGTTGCTTTCTCTTTCACTTTATCTTGATTCAACAAACGAACAGCTACCGTTATTTTTCCTTTTGCTGTAAACTTTAATGCATTACTAAAAAGATTTAAAAGAATTTGGTGCAAACGCGCTGCATCGCCTATCAATACCTCCGGAATTTTGTTGTCGTATACTTTAACTAACTCCAAATTCTTTTCCTGAATTTTTAAATCAAACACCTTAAGCATAGTTGATATGGAGAATTCCATTTTGAATGGTGTTTGTTCAAATGTCATTTTACCTGCATCAACTTTTGCTAAATCAAGAATGTCATTTATGAGAACGAGGAGTGCATCTCCACTCCTTTTTATGATTTGTAAATATTCGTTTTGGTTTTCCGCCAAATCTGTTTTCAATAACACTTGTGTAAATCCGATAATGGCAGTCATTGGTGTGCGGATTTCATGGCTCATGTTTGCCAAAAATTGTTGTTTGGATTGTAATGCAATTTCGGCTAAACGTTTTGCATCTTTTGCCAATTTTGTTGCCAACTCTGCAACCACTTTTGCATCTTTCAATTCTTCTGTAATTCTTTTTTGGTTTGTCACATCTCTTGCTGCAGCAAACACTCCCAATACAGTTCCTTTATCATCTTTATAAACTGATGCGTTGTATAATACATCGGTCAATTTTCCATTTTTGTGGCGGATAGTAAGCGGATAATCGGAAACAAATCCTTTTTCAAAAACCTGCTTATATCCTTCCCGCGCTTTTTGCGGCTCGGTAAAATAGTCAGAGAAGTCGGTTTCAATCAATTTATCTCTTGTTTCTCCGGTTACTTTCACTGATGCTTCATTTACATCCGTAATTTTTCCTTCGGGAGAAATTGTAACAAGCGGGTCGAGCGATGCTTCAATTAAACTTCGTGCATACAGGGATGCTTGTTTTAGAGAATTACTGAGTGCTTCCAATTCTTTATTTGCAATTTCCCGTTTTTCTTTTTCTTTGTTTTGAAAGTCAAGTTCTATGTCGGCTATCACTAACTCTGCTGCGCGTTTTTCTTTTTCTCCGGTTTGAAATACAAGTTCTTTGTTAGCAATGAATAATTCAGCAGCCCGTTTTTCCTTCTCCTCGTTTTGATAGACAAGTTCTTTGTTGGCAATGATTAACTCAGCAGCCCGTTTTTCTTTCTCTTTGTCTTGAAAGGCTAGTTCTTTATTGGCAATGATTAATTCATCAGCACGTTTTTCTTTTTCTCCGGTTTGAAATACAAGTTCTTTGTTGGCTATGATTAACTCAGCAGCCCGTTTTTCTTTCTCCTCGTTTTGAAAGATAAGTTCTTTATTGGCTATGATTAACTCATCTGCACGTTTTTCTTTCTCATTACTTTGAAAGACAAGCTCTTGGTTGGCAATGATTAACTCATCTGCACGTTTTTCTTTCTCATTACTTTGAAAGACAAGCTCTTGGTTGGCAATAATTAATTCAGCAGCCCGTTTTTCCTTCTCCTCGTTTTGAAAGATAAGTTCTTTATTGGCTATGATTAACTCATCGGCCCGTTTTTCTTTCTCTTTGTCTTGAAAGGCTAGTTCTTTGTTGGCAATGATTAATTCATCTGCACGTTTTTCCTTCTCCCCGTTTTGAAAGATAAGTTCTTTATTGGCTATGATTAACTCATCGGCCCGTTTTTCTTTCTCTTTGTCTTGAAAGGCTAATTCTTTGTTGGCAATGATTAATTCATCTGCACGTTTTTCCTTCTCATTACTTTGAAAGACAAGTTCTATGTTGGCTATGATTAATTCAGCAGCACGTTTTTCCTTCTCCTCGTTTTGAAAGACAAGTTCTTTGTTGGCTATGATTAACTCATCTGCACGTTTTTCTTTCTCTTTGTCTTGAAAGGCAAGTTCTTTGTTGGCTATGATTAACTCATCTGCCCGTTTTTCCTTCTCCTCGTTTTGAAAGATAAGTTCTTTATTGGCTATGATTAACTCATCGGCCCGTTTTTCTTTCTCTTTGTCTTGAAAGGCAAGTTCTTTGTTGGCTATGATTAATTCATCTGCACGTTTTTCTTTCTCATCGTTTTGAAAGACAAGTTCTTTGTTGGCAATAATTAACTCATCTGCACGTTTTTCTTTCTCTTTGTCTTGAAAGGCAAGTTCTTTGTTGGCTATGATTAATTCATCTGCACGTTTTTCTTTCTCATCGTTTTGAAAGACAAGTTCTTTGTTGGCTATGATTAATTCAGCAGCCCGTTTTTCCTTCTCCTTGTTTTGAAAGACAAGTTCTTTGTTGGCTATGATTAATTCATCAGCCCGTTTTCCTTTCTCTTTGTCTTGAAAAGCAAGTTCTTTGTTGGCTATGATTAACTCATCTGCACGTTTTTCTTTCTCATCGTTTTGAAAGACAAGTTCTTTGTTGGCTATGATTAATTCAGCAGCCCGTTTTTCCTTCTCCTTGTTTTGAAAGACAAGTTCTTTGTTGGCTATGATTAACTCATCTGCACGTTTTTCTTTCTCTTTGTCTTGAAAGGCAAGTTCTTTATTGGCAATGAGTAACTCATATGCTTTTTGTTCAGGAACATCTCTCATAACAATTATAGCTCCTAATACAATTCCTTTATGCTCTTTATAAACTGATGCGTTGTATAATACATCGGTCAACTTTCCATCTTTGTGTCGGATAGTAAGCGGATAATCGGAAATAAATCCTTTTTCAAAAACCTGCTTATATCCTTCTCGTGCTTTTTCCGGCTCGGTAAAATAGTCAGAAAAGTCAGTACCAATCAATTTATCTCTTGTTTCTCCGGTTACTTTCGCTGATGCTTCATTTACATTCGTGATTTTTCCTACGGGAGAAATTGTAACAAGCGGGTCGAGCGATGCTTCCATTAAACTCCGCGCATACTGCGATGTTTGTTCACCATCTGAAGGTTTTAATTTATTTGCGTTGGCTGTTGACTTCATGCTAATTATTTTTTTTGTGGGCAATTTATTACCCACAAAGCTGTATTAGGTAATCTTTCTTGTGCTATTGGCAAAATGCTCCGATAAAAATCGGGATGCTGCTCATCAAAATAAAAATCAACAAATATGCTAAAGGATAGAAAAAAGCTATTTTTTGTAATTTTCACTTTGTATAAGTGTTTGTCATATTGATCGAATGTTACAAATTTTCGTATCGGCAGGTCTAGCCAGGGTTGGCTATAACGGCAGACAAGGACAAACCTTACTCATCCACCTCACACTCCAATGGTAACAGTGGTATAAAAATACCAAATTAATGCAAATCTCCATAATATAGTTATAGTAAATGGAAATTATTGCAAATACAGATGGGGATCAAATTGCATTTTCGAGTTTGGAGTAGGAAATAGATCCGGCTAATGTTGTTGGATGATAACAACTTTTGTGGTATATATTGATTTAATGCAGGTAGATTTTGTAATTGATGATGTTAAGGGAAAAGGATGTAATGTTATTAATACGAAGATATTTTAAAAAAACTAAGATAATTTCAAGTTTAAATTTTTTCTTTCGTTTGGAAAATAAATAGGGTAAAATATAAGCATTATCCCTATATTAATTCTTACCATAAACGATACCAACAGTATTTACTCCTAATAAATCGATAAATTTTTAACATCCGCGATACCGAGATGTCTTTCAACTCCACATTAAATCGACTCTCTGCGAAAAGCCGGAACGAAGTTTAATTATATTAAACTGTTCGCCCGTTCTATTATAAATACAAAGAACATCGGTTCTTTTAATGTTTTAATTTTTTTCGTTCCGATGTCCCTATTTTGCGAGTTTGCTTTCTAGCTTTCAATAATTTTTGGGTTTTTATAAATTCGCTAATTCTCATCTCTTCGTCCTTTGTCAACGAACCTTGTCCGCCAATAAAGTCCACATCAAGTTCAGTTACTTTATTTTTCACTTGGACACATCAAAGATAAAAAATTGTTACCTGAAAGCAGTTGAATAAATACTTAAATGTTCAATTCTCCACCTTCACCCAAACATACTGATTAACGATATTTCCATTTTCTGAAACACAGGCCCTGAAATGCAAAACCTACCTGTAAAACCCCTGTGCAACAGAAGAGCAAAAGCGGCAAAGAAATAAACCTTTTTCTAACTGTAGTGGTGCTCTGCCCACGAAGGAATCTCGAATAATATTTGTGACAAACTACCCACTCCGGAGTTACCTATGGCTGTTGCAAAATGCCGTCACGTATTTTCGAACTTGTAACAAGGTTTTTTTGATTGCGGAGATTCAATATTTCCGAGCGAAGTTTTTTCTTCGTTTCTTCTTCGGTCATATTGAGAATAGATGCAACTTTTTTTATAGAATTGCATTCAGTGCAAAGTAAATGAATGAGTTTAAATTCTTCTGAAGGATTGAAGGTTTTAGGATTTAAACCGGCTTGTTTAAGATGTTTTGTTGTGTAACTGAAAATGTATCTCAAAAGTGTTGGACAAAGAGCATATTTTACATTTGCAAGGATTTGTTTTTCTTTTAATTGAAGAAAAGCAGCTATAAAAATTTCTTCGGCAAGCGTTTTATCGTCGGTCAGATTTAAAATTATACCATACATTGCTGATGAGTATTTATCATACAAAAGCTCCCACGCCAAAAGATTATTCTCTTGAAGTAATGTGATTATTTGTTGGTCAGATGTTTTTTCCTTAGTAAGCATAACTAATGTGTTTTAAAAATTATGCCACAAATATCCTCTATTTCATTAGGCACTTAGAGTTACATAATTTGGGAAATAAGTTCCCCAAATTAGGTCTTTTCGAGGAAGGCATTTCATTACCAATTCCAAAATAGCAGTGAGGTTTGGAAGCTGGAATGTCTCTTGGCCTAGCGACAGACGACTAGCTATTTTAGTAGCAAAAACCTAACTCTTCCATCTCATACTCCAATGTTAACAAGTGTAAATAAAACAAATAATTAATATATGGAAATCATTGCAAATACAAACCGGCATCAAATTGCGTTTTCCAGTTTGGAGGAGTTATAGGAGCAGGTCAAGACTGTTCCGCTGATAACGGCTTGTATGAACAAATTGATTTAATGCAGATAGCTTTTTTAATGCTGATGTAAAGGCGGAAGGTCGTCCGCATTGCAGGCTTAAATCATTTCTTTCGATTGGTAATCAAATACATTAAAAATAAGTATTATGTTGAATTACTTCTTTCAATTAACACCATTAAAAGTATTCCTTTAATTAGTGGGTGGATGAATCGGCTTGGAAGAGTGTACGTATTGTACGATGGATTTATTTTAATGGTTATGCCTTTTGGTTGCTCCATTTTTGAGGATAAACTCGCTGCTGATTAGATATGCACCCGATGTAACTATTATTTCGCCTTCGTTTATTCCTGAAAGTACTTCAACAAATTCTTTGTTTTCAATTCCGGTATTAATCATTCGTTGCTCAAAAGTGTTTTTGCTTGTTTTAATCCAAACAGTTTTCATTTTTTCAAGAAGTACGGCTGACTTGGGAACTGCAAGAACTTTTTTGGTTTCCAGTTCAGGATTCACAATAACCATCATCCCGGGAATTAATTTATTGTCGGAATTGTCAACCCGAATTCGCAGCAATTGAATTTTTCTGCCTTTTTCCATAAGTGGGTTATTGAATACAATGTGGCCCGTGTAGATCTTTTCCGGAGTTGTTTCTGAATAAATCGAAACAATGTTGCTTAATTTTGCTTTTGCTATTTCATTGCTGTAAACCTGTGCTTCTATCCATACTGAATTCAGTGTTGTAATTTCAAACAGGGGGGTTCCTTCTTCTACATAAATTCCTTCGGTTATTTTTACTTCAACTACATATCCTTCTATAGATGAATTGAAAGTAACCAATGGGTTTGCAATTCCTGTTTTTTCCAAATCCGAAATTTGATTTTCGGTTAAACCCCACAACAAAAGTTTATTTTTTGAAGCAACAAACATGTAATCTAAAATTTTAGCTGAGCTCCGTTTTTGAAGTAAAGTCAAATACTCTTTTTCATCGGCAACTAATTGTTCGCTGTAAATAGTGTATAAGGGAGTACCTTTTTGCACATAAATGCCTGATGTTTTTACAAAGAGTTTTTCAATCCTACCTTTTACTCTGCTGCTAATGCCCTTAACATTTTCTTCGTCAATTGCAACAGTTCCCAAAATAGTTGAAGCGGAAGAAATGTTTCTAAATTTAACGGTGTCGGTTTCTATACTTGCTAAAGTTTGCCGTGGTTCTTCAATAGTAACGGAATTGCTCTCTTGCCCTTCTTGTTTTTTTTCGAGGGCTGTTGCTTTAATCAATGTCATATTGCAAACCGGGCAGGAGCCCGGAGTTTTACTTTCAACACTTAGGTGCATGGGACAAGTGTAATAGTAATCACTTGAAGTTTCGGCATGTTGCTCATGCTTGCTTTTGCATGATGCAAGAAAAAATATTACCGACACTGTTATTAATGAAATAATCTGTTTCATCGTTTATCTTGCATTTAAAAATGTTTCACTGTCTGTCATAAAACCCGCTTCTTTTGCTATTTCTTCATCAGGTGAAAGCCCGCTGACGATACTCACAATTCCATTTGTTGCTGAACCCACTATTACCTTTCGCAATTCAAATATTCCTGTTCCGTTTTCGGTTTCACTTTTTTTAACCCATACATAAGAATTTAACCCTGTGTGATATACTGATGAAGAAGGAATTTGAAAACTTTGATTGTTGAGTAAAGGAATTTCAGCGTTTAACAGCGAATTCAATTTCAACAATTTGTTCTTATTTTCTACTGATACCCTTATTCTTATGAAACGCTGTTTGGTTTCTACAAATGCAGGTTCTGTTAGCATAATTATTCCGTTTAATTTTTCTGAAAATAATTCAGAATCAATACTTATTGATTGATTTACCTTCAGCGAATTAGAATATTCATTTGGAATTGAAATGATTGCCCATACGTTATTCAAATCATTTATGCTGAATAAAGTTTGTCCGGTGTTTACATACACTCCCTCACGGATTTGAGAATTGGATGAGGAAAATTGTTTTTCCTCTTCAGGAACTGCATTCATGTTCATTCCTTGGGTAGATGTTTTAGTATCGGAAGAGGCTGTTTCTGAATTTGAATTAAAAAAAACATAGCCGGCAGCCGGACTGAAAACAGAAATGGTTTGTGCTGAAGTTCCATTTTCTTCTAATTGCACAATTTGATTTTCAGTAATACCGAGCAGACGAAGTTTCTCTCTTGACTTTTCGAGCAATGATGTTTCAGTTCCGATAGCTATTGGAATTGTTTTGAGTAAAAAAAGATGTTCTTCCTGCCATGTATTTAATTCAGGACTATACAAGTCCATAATTTTCTCCCCTTTTTTTACAAACTGCATATCATACTTCACATAAAGATTTTCAATTCTTCCTCCAAAGCGCGCAGATACGCTTTGAAACCGGCTTTCATCAAAGTCAATATATCCTTGTGCTTTTATAGTTTGTGCTTCGTGTTGTACGGCCAATTTTATGGTTGCCTGCCTTGATAATACTTGTTTATTTGGAGAAACAATTAGCTGTTCAATACTTTTCTGTTGGGAAGAATTTTGTGATGTATGCTGAGAATGGTCTTCGTTATCAGCGTTATTGCATCGCTGAAACAGAAGTGCAGATAAAATCAACACCGGAAGCAGGAATTTACCTGATTTCTTTTTCGTATTCATATTCTGCTTCCAATTTTAAAATGTTAAACAATTTGTCATACGCTTCCACCCTTTTCATAAGCAGCATTTCCCATGCATCCAACAGCACAAAAAAATCTCCTGTGTTTTGGTTGTATGCAAGCAAGTTTACTTGCAGGTTATTTTCAAATGCGGGAATAATTTCTTTTGTGTAATTATCATACTGTTTTTTTTCATAATTAAGCATCACTATTTTTTCGGATAACATTCTTTTTGCCATAAGTTCCATAGTAAGTTTTTCCTGCTCCATTGACTGAATTTGAAATCCGATTGATTTTGTTTCGGAGCGATACATTCTAGATGACCAAGGCACAATAGGAATTGTCATCATTCCCATTAACGACCATTCGTTGGGCATACCAATCATTTGCATATGTTCAGCCCTCACACCAAAATCTGGAAGGTTGCCCTTCTGCATTACTGTTTGTTCCAACTTCATGGATGTGATATATTTTGACATAGCGGTAATATCGCTGCGGGTAGAAACACTGCCTGTGTCGGAAAATATATTTGCATAGTGGTTTGGTGCAATCAATGTGTCAATTTCAAATGAAGTATCTACATCGCGCAACAGTAATGTGTTTATGCCGATATTGCTTTCCTCTATTGTTTGTTGCAGCATAAGTTGCATATTGCCGAGTTCGGTCAATCTTGCTTTTGCTTTATAAATTGTTTGCAGTTGTGATTGATTGCTACTGAATTTTTCTTCTGCTGTTGTGAGCAATAGTTTCAGTAAATCTTCACTCTCATTAATTATAGTTTGTTTCTTTTCGCCTATATACCTGCTGTAATACAGAATTTTTGTCTCCCTCCGCAGTTCGTTTTTCGTCCAGTCACTTTTGCTTTGTTCAATTTCAGAAAGCGAGATGATGTAATTTTTTTTTGCGTTAAGTTTAGCCGTATTGGGTATCATTTGTTCAAGCGAAAAGCAATTCCCGCCTGATTCATCGGGTCGTTTTTTTCTTTCAGCATTATGAAGTTGTAAGGAAATCGCATTGCGCCTATTGAAAAAGTTGGCGGCATCCATGATTTTGCTCCTTCTGCTTGTGCCTGAAACGATTGAATGTTGTATTGATACTGAAGAATGGAAGGATAATTGGTTTCAACCTGTTGCAATAATTTATCCAACGAAATATAAGTGGCATCCTGCGCATGCACAAAACAGGCAGAAGAAAGCAGAATGGAGATTAGTATTTGTATTTTTTTCATTTTTTATCATTTATTCTTTTAAGTTCAATCCAAGTTCACAACCCGCCTAATCCATCTATAATACCAAAAGATAAAAAGTGCCAATTAGCTATACCTGTTATAATCATAACAAAAACCACAACAGGTGCCGCAAAATTTGTATACGTTGTGTAACGAGCAAAATTATTATCACTCTTCGACGCTATGCTTAAATAGTAATAAGAAGAACATACTAATACAAAACCAAGCAATTGTATCCAAGGAGCATTTGAAACAGGTAATGCTACTATTGGCAAAATGAGGTTAGGTATAAGGAGAAATACCAATCTTAGAATTAAGGAATAGTTACCAAATACAAATATACTTTTACTTGCTCTTGTCATAACTTAATTTTTATTGCCATAATTATTTACAGAATAATTTTAGTTCGTTTTAAAATCTGATTAATTAAAAGAGACAGCAAACTGAATCCAAACATAATTGAAAGGTCTTGCCAACTTGGAGGATAGAGCGATAAAACTTTAGCAACAGGCGGAACGAAATACGCCCCGATTGTTAATAAAAGACAAATAGAAGTTGCATACCAAACATATTTATTTCTGAATACATCTGATTTGAAAAATGATTTGGAGTTATCTGTTGTCATATTTAAAACATGCCAGAGTTGACAAAGAATAAGTGTAACGAATAAAATGTTGTTGCTAAGTTCAGGATTCCATGTTTCAGATGCGTGCATGGAGTAATGAGAAAATAATACTGCGCCCAATGTGCAGGCAGCTATTACGATGGAATAAACAAAAATGGATTTCCAGCGCTGTCTGTCAATAATCGGTTCATTGGAATTGCGTGGAGGTTTTTTCATAATAGAGTCGCTTCCTTGAGTAACTCCCAATGCCAATGCAGGCAACACATCGGTAACGAGGTTGATGTATAAAATCTGGAGCGCTAATAAGCTGAAATGAAAATTAAATATCGATGCTACAAACACAATTAACAATTCGCTGATATTGCAGGAAAGAAGAAACACAACAAACTTTCTAATGTTTTCAAAAATGATTCTTCCCTGTTTTATTGCAACCACAATAGAGGAGAATGAATCATCCTTAAGAATCATATCCGCAACTTCTTGGGCAACCTGTGTTCCCCGCAAACCCATGGCAATTCCGATGTCTGATTTCTTTAAAGCCGGCGCATCATTTACTCCGTCACCGGTCATACCTACAACAGATTTATCCTCCTGCAACACTGCAACCAAATCTAATTTTTGTTTGGGACTAACGCGAGCAAATACTTTGGATGCAGACCACTTTTCCTTTTCTTCTGACGAAAGTTTTTCATACTCATTCATTTCTTTTCCATGAATCACAATTTCATTTTCTGATTCGAGCAAACCCAATTTTATTGCTATATTTTTTGCAGTGGCCGGATGGTCGCCTGTAATCATCACCACTTTAATTCCTGCAGATTTACATTCCTGAATTGCTGCAAATACTTCTTCCCGTGGCGGGTCGAGCATACCTATCAATCCAACAAAAACAAGATTTTTTGTTAAAACATCCGTTGATTCATCAGCATCTTTATAAGCCATTGCAATCATGCGCAATCCTGCTGCAGAAAATTTTTCCGCATCACTTATCCATTTTGTTTTAAGTGTTTCATCAAAGGATTTTACTTCTTCTTTTTCCAATATAGAAATACAGCATTTTAATAATTCTTCCACGGCGCCTTTTGCAGCGACAAAACTTTTCTCGTCTGCTTTGTGCATCGTAGCCATAATGCGGGTTTCAGAAGAGAAAGGTTGTTCTTTGATTTTTGGAAATTCATTTCGATATGGAATAATATCTATTTGATTGCAGTAAGCAAATTTTAATAACCCTGTTTCAAGCGGGTCGCCCACCTCTTTCAAATCATTATTGTTAACAGTAAGTTCAGCCGTATTACACAACACCGCGATTTGTTTGATAAGTTGAAAACTTTTGCTTTCAGAAAAATTAGCTTTAGAAATAAATTTAATTTTTCGAGCTGAAGGATTCAATTTTATTTCCATAGCTCCTTCGCCTGTTACAATCGTGTTCACTTCAATTATGTTTTGTGTAAGTGTTCCTGTTTTATCTGTGCAAATAATATTTGTTCCTCCAAGGGTTTCCACAGCTTCTAATTTTTTCACAAGGACATTGTGTTTTGCCATTTTCATCATACCCTGTGCAAGCGCCAATGTTGCAACTATTGCAAGCCCTTCAGGAATTGCAGCCACTGCAAGCGCTATGGATGTTTCTAGGAGTTCAAGAAATTTATCTCCTGACAAAAGACCGGTAATGAAAATTATTACTACAAGTCCAATTGTTATCATAATTAATTTCTTGCTGAACTGCTGCAGTTTTTTTTCAAGAGGTGTTGCCGATTGGTCGGCAGACTGAACTAAGGAAGCAATTTTTCCAAGCTCTGTTTGCAATCCAATTCCGGTAACAATTGCTTTTACATTTCCTTTGGTAACAAATGTTCCTTTGTAAAGCATGTTTATACGTTCGGCAAGTGAGGTATCTTTCTCTAAAATCTTTTCTTCTTTTTCTACCGGCATCGATTCCCCTGTCAATGCAGATTCATCCGCCTGCGCCTGCGATGTGTTAAAAATTCTTGCATCAGCAAGAATCATATCGCCTGCTTCAAGAAATAAAATATCTCCGGGAACAATTTCCGAAGAAGGAATTTCAATCAGTTTACTGTTGCGTATAACTTTTGCATTTACCTGTGTCATTTTTTTCAACGCTTCCATTGAACGCTCTGCATGGTATTCCATAAAAAAACCGATAAGGGCATTTATGAGAATAACCAACAGAATAGCATAACCCTCCAACCATTCTTTGAAAAAGAAAGATAACCCGGCAGCTACCAACAACATGTAAACCATCGGGCTTGTAAACTGTGAAAGAAAAATTAAAACCGGGTGTTTCTTTTTTTTCTGTTCAATATTATTTTTTCCAAATAAATTTTGCCTTTCCGATATTTCATCGGCAGATAAACCTTTTTCAAAGTCTGTCGAAAGTTCTTTGCATATGTCTTCTTTTGAAAAAGAATGTGCAGAATCGACTGGATATTTAATATTACTCATGATAATATAGATTTACATAAAGTAATATCAACAATTAAATTAATCTGCATACCGGATGTTTTGGTTATGATTATTAGTTTTCTCTTCATGATTTTCAATACATTTTTTTATATTAATTCATTTTTACCCGCTACATTTTGTTGAAAACAATCAAGATTGTAAATGGTAGTCTCTGCAATATTTTTCAAAGCAGTATCCGTTAAAAATGCCTGGTGGCTTGTGATAATAACATTTTTAAATGACATCAATCTTGCAATGATATCATCCTGTAAAACATCTTCGGAATGGTCTTCAAAAAAAAGTCCTGCTTCTTCCTCATACACATCCATGCCAAAATACCCGATATGACCTGATTTCAATGCGTCAATAACGTGTTTGGTATTTACCAAAGCACCTCTGCTGGTGTTGATGAGCATAACACCGGGCTTCATAACAGCAATGCAATTTTCATTGATAATGTATTTTGTATCTGCATTCAACGGCGCATGCAGTGTAATAATATCTGACCTCCTACATAGTGTCATGCAATCAGTATATTCCATATTGTATTTTTCTTTCAGTTCATCATTCTCCACTTTATCAAACACCAATAATTTGCATCCGAAACCATAAAGTATTTTGGCCATAACACTTCCGATTTTTCCTGTACCAATTATGCCGACAGTTTTTTCGTTCATATCAAAACCAACAAGACCATCCAATGAAAAGTTTTGTTCCATTATGCGGATATGCGAACGGATAATTTTTCTATTCAGTGCAAGCATTAATGCTATTGTATGCTCAGCTATTGCATAAGGTGAATAATCGGGAACACGCGCTACTTTAATTCCAAGTTCCTTTGCTCTTTTGATGTTCACATTATTGAATCCTGCAGAGCGCAATACAATAAATTTTACACCCAGTTGATTTAATTTTTCGAGTACAGGAGCAGAGGCATCATCACTTACAAAAAGGGCAACTGCTTTGCACCCTTCAGCAAGACTTGCTGTTTGTAAGTTTAACGGAGTATCCAGAATTATAAGTTCATGCTTGTTGTTGTTTGCATTTAGCAAATAATTTTTCTCAAAGCGATGATTGCTGTAAATTGCTATTTTCATTTTTTAATCTTTTACTTCTAAAAATTCCACCTTTCCATGTTTCCTTAATTCTCTTTCTTTCACTAATTGATAAACCACCGGCAGCACAATCAAAACAAAAAGTGTAGAAGTAATCAATCCGAAAACAAATGGAATGGCGATGGGTTTCATCACATCACTACCAACACCCGTTGCCAACAGGATAGGTAACAATCCAATCATGTCAGCCATAACGGTCATTAGTTTAGGGCGGACGCGCATCACTGCTCCTGAAAAAACTGCGTTCTGAATTTCTTCCTGTGAAATGGCAGGACTGTTATTCTTTTCAACTGCATCATGTATTGCTTCATTCAGATATACAATCATCAGCACACCGGTTTCTACAGCTATTCCGAACAACGCAATAAAGCCAACTGCAACAGCTACTGAAAAATTCACATCAAAAAAATACATGGAATACACACCTCCTATTAAGGCGATGGGAATACTGGAAAGAACAATCAGCATTTCTTTTGCTGAACGAAATGTGAAATACAAAACAAATGCTATGATAAGCAAGGTGATTGGAATAATAATTTTTAAACGCTTCTCCGCACGAACTTTATTTTCATATTGTCCGCTCCATTGTATGAAATAACCGCTTGGTAATTTTTTGAAATCATTGTCAATCCTTGCTTTTGCTTCTTTCACAACGCTGCCCATGTCTTTTCCGCGAACATTGAATAAAACAGTTCCGCGCAGCATCGCATTTTCCGAATTTATCATTGGCGGACCTTCCGAAATTTCAATGTCGGCAACTGATGATAAAGGGATTACACCATAATCGGAAGTTTGGAGCGGAGTGCGTTTTATTTCTTCAATATCATTTCTGAAATCCTGCCCCAAACGCATGGAAACACTGAACCGTTGTCGACCTTCCACCGTGTTTGTCAAAGGCATATTACCCAATGCCATTTCAATGAGCATGTTCACTTCCTCAATGGATAAGTTGTATCGTGCAATTTCTTCACGCTTTATTTTAATGTCCAGATATTTTCCGCCCGTGAGTTGCTCTACATAAAGGTCGGCAAGTCCTTCCACCCCTTGTAATGATTTTTCTATTTGCCTTGACAAGTTGTAAATGGTATCAAGGTTCTGCCCGTAAACTTTTATTCCAATATCCGTTCTCACACCCGTTGAAAGCATATTGATACGGTTGATAATCGGCTGTGTCCATCCACTTGTTACTCCCGGTATCTGTACTTTTTCATTCAGCTCTGCAATCAGTTTTTCGGTGGTCATTCCTTCACGCCATTGTGATTTTGGTTTTAGGATGATGATGGTTTCAATCATGCTCATAGGTGCATTATCGGTTGCTGTATAAGCACGACCTGCTTTGCCCAAAACATTTTCCACTTCCGGAAAACCTGCAATGATTTTATCCTGAACCTGCAATATTCTTTTTGCTTCATTGTTAGAAACATCGGGAAGTGTTACAGGCATAAACAATAGAGAACCCTCGTCTAATGGTGGCATAAATTCAGAACCTAATTGAATGACAAAAGGAATACTGCCCAATACAATAAGTATTGCAATTGCAATCACTGTTTTTTTCCATCGCTGGCATAAGCGCAAAACCGGACTGTAAATTTTTATGAAGAAATTAGAAATGGGGTTTCTGCTTTCAGGTATTAGTTTACCCTTCATTAATGTACGCAAAAGCATTGGAACTATAAACAGGGCAACTATTATAGAACCAATCATTGTAAAGGTTTTAGTCCATACCAAGGGAGAAAATAATTTTTTTTCCTGACCTTCTAAAAAAAGTATGGGGGCAAATGAAATGAGTGTAACGAGAATGGAAAAGAAAATTGCTCGACCAACAGTTCGTGATGAACGCTCAATAATTTTGATGCGTTCTTCTTCGCTTAGTTCTTTTGTATTTCCAATTCTTTCCTTTTCCATTAGTCTTTAGATTTAATCACCGCTTTCACCAATCCTTTATAGGCATTCTCCGTCATTACAATTCCAGCATCTACCAAATCACCAATCGCTAACGCAATTCCTCCGAGTGACATTATATTAAGTGAAATTCCAAAAAGTTTAACGAGCATAAAGCCAATTAATACCGATAAGGGTATTGTGATAATAGCCACTGCTGCACTGCGTACATGAAATAGAAACAGCAACACTACGAGAGAAACAATAATTATTTCTTCTATCAGCGCTTCTTTTAATGTTGCAATTGCTGCTTCAATAAGGTTGCTGCGGTCATAAGCAATTTTTATTTTTATTCCGGGTGGTAATCCTTTTTCAACATCTTCTAACTTTTCCTTTACATTGTCTATTACCTCTTTTGCATTCTCACCGTACCGCATTACCACAATGCCCCCTGTAACTTCGCCTTCTCCATTTTCATCAACAATGCCTAATCGTATATCGCTGCTCATTTGCACATCAGCAACATCTTTCAATAGGATAGGAATTGAATTGTAAGAGCCCACTGAAATTTCTTCAATGTCTTTAATATCCTTTATATATCCCAATCCTCTAATCATGTAACCCATGCGGTTCGTTTCGTAAATGCTTCCACCTACATCACGGTTATTGGCTTTTATTGCGTTTGCCACATCCATTGCCGAAACATTGTAATAAACTAATTTGTGTGGGTTAATACTTACCTGATACTGTTTCTGAAATCCACCGAATGAAGCAACCTCACTCACTCCTTGTACATTTTGTAATGCAAATTTCACATACCAGTCCTGCGCTGCCCTCAACTCCCCTAAATCGTATCCATCACCCTGAAGTGTATACCAAAAAACATGACCAACGCCAGTTCCATCGGGACCCAATGATGGCGTTACTCCATCCGGCAAAAATCGCTGTGCATAATTCAACCGTTCCAACACACGGGTTCTTGCCCAATAAATTTCTGCATTATCATCAAAAATGACGAAGATGAAACTCATGCCAAACATAGAAGCAGCACGAATGGCTTTAACATTTGGAATGCCCTGCAAGTTGGAAACCAATGTATAGGTAATTTGGTCTTCCATGATTTGAGGATTGCGCCCCATCCATTCCGTGTAAACGATTACCTGATTTTCTGAAAGATCAGGAATAGCATCAACGGGAGTAGTCATTACTGACCATATGCCACCTGCAATAATCATAAATATGCCGATCCATACGAAGAAGCGGTTGTGCATTGACCATGAAATTATTTTTTCAATCATTTCAAATGCCTTTAGAAAATTGTTGCTTCATGCTGCTGTTGTTTGTTTATTTTTAAATATTTCAGTCAAATACCGCATGCCCTGTCACCCACGCAAGGCGAGTTGCAGTCAAAAACCAAGTCATTGTTGCTGCAATGAAGATTAAAATAATTTTTGACCTTTGCATTTTGAATTTGATTCTCCAATTTTTATTTGGACTTGAAATTCTGCATGATCACACTGGAAAAATATACGGATCATTTCCTGCAAAAGATGATTTATTAGATTCCTTAAAATGATTTAAATCACCTTTTCAATTCTTTAATATACCAACTCCACTATTATTGTTAAATATTAACCCTATAACTTTAGCAACACTTTGGTGATTATATTTTCCTTTTATTATTTTTTCTCCTGTAACAGGGTATAAGTTTTTTTACTTATTGACATTGATCTCAAATAAGATCATGTTAATTCATTCTGATGAAGACGCTTATTCAAATTATAGTTTTTCAAAATGCTGTCACGTTTCGAACTTTTAACAAGGTTTTTTTGATTGCGGAGATTCAACATTTCCGAGCGAAGTTTTTTCTTCGTTGCTTCTTCTGTCATATTGAGAATAGATGCAACTTTTTTTATAGAATTGCATTGATTGCATAGTAAATGAATGAGTTCTACTTCTTCCGCCGGGCTAAAGATTTTTGGATTTAAACCAGACTGGTTTAGATATTTTGTCGTATAATTGAATGTATATATCAAAAGGGTAGGGCAAAGAGCATATTTTACATTTGCCAGAATTTGATTTTCCTTTAATTGAATAAAAGCAGGTATAAAAATTTCTTCTGCAAGAGTTTTATCGTCGGTCAGATTTAAAATTATACCATACATTGCTGATGAGTATTTATCATACAAACTATCCCACGCCAAAAGATTATTCTCTAATAGCAATAGGATGACTTGTTGGTCAGACATTTTTTCTTTAATAAGCATAACTAATGTGTTTGAAAAATTATGCCACAAATTTCACTGGCACAATAGCAATAAGCGTTAACTAATTTGGGGAAATAAGTTACCCAAATCAGGTCTTTGCAAGGAAGGTATTACATAACCATTCCCAAAATAGTAGTGTGGTTTAGAAGCTGGATTGCCCAAGCGCATCGCCACCGGTTGCAGCGTTTTGTTGAATCTAAAAGCAATCCTAAAGATTGAACCTAAAGATTTGACTGGCACGGTTTTCTTATGGTTATTTAACTATTTGTGTAATACAAATACTTATGATTGACTAAATAGCATTATTAAACTATTATATGCCGGTTAGAAAAAAGATTTTACTTATTGATGATGAGGAAGATTTTGCCCAATTGATGGGAAAATTACTCATAAAGGAGAATTTTGACTTTTTAATTGCCTATACGCTTACTGAAGGAATGTTATTGCTTGAAAAAGAAAAACCTGAATTTGTTTTCTTGGATAACATTTTACCAGATGGTTTAGGGTGGGAGAAAACGGAGTATATTTTACATAACTATCCGAAAACGCAATTAATTCTGTTGAGCGGGCTTAGCGTTCCAAAAACATCTTCTTCAACATTTCGCATACTTGAAAAACCATTAACACGTAATGAATTATTATCATGCCTTAATATTAACAACCTGAAAACAGTTTGATTACATATTATTACCCTGGAAGGGTATCTTTTTCAATATAAAATTAAAATGCTGACAGGTACTATAAAAGTGACAACAAAAACGATTGAAGAATTATTGTCACCGCTGCGGCAATATTTTCTTAAGGACACTTTTATAAGAAGTGATATTAATAATGCACCTCCTTTAAGAGCTGAATTATTAACGATTGAGCAGATGGGTTTTCTTGGCAAAGCTCTGGCAGGAAAACATGAAATTAATAAAAAAAATACTCCCGAACTTTTATTGAAAAGATTAGCGGATAATGAAGAAGTGCTGAAACGTGTAACTGATCTATTACAAGAGGCGGTTAAAGAAAAAAGTCCTATCGCTCCAGCAGGAGAATGGCTGCTAGACAATTTTTATTTGATTGAAGAACAAATACTTATTGCCAAAAGGCATTTGCCAAAAGGCTACAGTAAGGGATTACCAAAACTTAGTCATCGCAACGGAGCGTCAGCAGGATTCCCAAGAGTATATGATATTGCTATAGAAATAATATCGCATAGCGATGGACATTTAGATATACATACACTTAATCGTTTTATTGAGTCGTATCAGGAAACAAATGAACTAACTTTAGGAGAGTTGTGGGCTATACCGATTATGCTGCGTCTTGCACTGCTCGAAAACATGAGACGTGTGGCTGCGCGAATTGCGATAGACCGCATTGATGCAAACCTTGCACATCATTGGGCCGACCGGATTATTAAAATGGCTGAAAAAAATCCAAAAAACTTAGTGCTTGTAATGGCAGATCTTGCCAGAACTGATCCGCCAATGACGAGTGCTTTTATAGCTGAATTTTCACGAAAGCTGCAATGGAAAGGATTCAATTTAACCTTACCTGTATCATGGCTGGAGCAGCAACTTACCGAAACTGGTGATACGATAAATGGAATGGTGATTGCCGAAAATCATAAGCAGGCTACCGACCAGGTTACCATGACAAACAGCATTAATAGTTTACGCTTCTTAATAAAAACAGATTGGCGTGATTTCGTTGAAGCAATGAGTCATGTAGAACATACATTGAGGTGTGACGCTGAACAGGTATATGCTCACATGGATTTTTATACACGTGATCAATACAGGCACGCAGTGGAGAATATTGCCAAGAATGGTAAGTTAAAAGAAATTGATGTTGCTAAAACTGTAGTAGGTCTTGCAAGAGAATGTGCAGAAAAAAATGTTAATGATAAACATCAAATGCATGTTGGATATTATTTGATTGGTGATGGATTACCGATAACCGAAAAAATATTGAAAGTGAAATACTCATTTTTAACACTAGTCAACCAATTTTTCTTAAGGAATGTACCAAAGTTTTATGTTTTTGAATCAGTTCTGTTAACGGCACTTATAAGCACTTTTCTTATTTCAAAACTATATCATGAAGAGAAAAGCACCGGCATACTTATTTTTTTGTCATTCTTAAGCATTTTAGCTGCAAGTCATTTTTCTATTGCTGTTATTAACTGGATGGCAACGTTGAGAATTGGACCAAGACCATTACCCAAAATGGATTTCTCCTCGGGTATTCCGGCAGATGCATGTACCTTAGTTGTTATACCAACAATTATTACCGGTATAAACCAGATAAACACACTTGTTGAAGATCTTGAAGTAAGATTTTTATCCAACAGAGATCCCAATTTGTTATTCGCCCTGTTAACTGATCTGAGTGATGCAACAACAGAAAATTTGCCCGATGATGAAATTCTGGTAACACATACCAAACAAAAAATTGTTGAGCTGAATAAAAAATACAGTAAACATGCGCACGAACTATTTTTTCTTTTTCACCGCCCACGTTCGTGGAATCCTGTTGACAAAATATGGATGGGCTATGAACGCAAGCGAGGAAAACTTGGTGAACTCAATCACCTTTTGCGTGGCCGGGCGAAGGATCGCTTTTCCGTAATCGTAGGTGAGGAGAAAATTTACACTACTGTAAAATATGTAATCACACTTGATACCGACACTCAACTGCCAAGAGAAGCTGCCGGAAAATTAGTTGGTTTAATGGCACATCCACTCAATCTTCCTGTATATGATGAACAGAAGAAAAGAATCGTAAAAGGCTATGGCATTGTGCAGCCTCGTGTTGCTGTTAGCTTACACGGAAGCACTCGGTCCTATTACACCCGTTTGCACGAAAATGATTCAGGCATTGATCCATATACCCGGCTAACCTCTGATTTATACCATGACATATTCAGTGAAGGGTCGTTTATTGGTAAAGGAATATACGATGTGGATGTTTTTGAAAAAGTGTTGGGCAATCGCTTTCCTGAAAACAGAATATTGAGTCATGATTTGTTAGAAGGCAGTTATGTTCGTTGCGGGTTTGCAAGCGATGTATTGTTATACGAAGAGTTTCCTTCCCGTTACAGTACTGACAGCAGCAGGCACCACAGGTGGACAAGAGGCGATTGGCAAATTGGTATTTGGTCTTTGCCATGGGTTCCTGATGCACATGGCAAGTTGCGCAGAAATTCATTAACAGCCCTATCCCGATGGAAAATATTTGATAATCTGAGGCGCAGTTTGGTGCCTATTGTACTTTTATTAATTCTTATTTTATGCTGGACCATATTGCACTCAACCCATTTCTGGATGTTATTTATCCTTGGTGTAGTGCTGCTTCCCTCACTCAGTATTTCAGCATGGGATATTATTAAAAAACCAGAAGAGATTTCTCTTGCTCAACATGTAAAAAATGTTTTTCGTAATACATCCACTAATGTAATACAGTCATTTTTTACGCTGGTTTGTTTGCCTTTTGAAGCTTACATCAGTATAGATGCTATTTTGCGAACCATCTGGAGAATTCTCTTTTCACATAAAAATTTGCTCGAATGGAATCCTTCCGGGTTTGCTAAAAAACAAAACGAAAATTTATTTACGCTTTACAAATCCATGTGGTTTGCGCCTTTACTAAGTGTAGCATTATTTATTCTTTTGTTAAACCTTTTTCCACACACAATTTTATTAGCAACTCCTTTTCTTATCATCTGGATATTGTCTCCTGCTATTGTAAATTGGATAAGCATTCCACGCCCCGTTTTAAGAACAAAAATAACTGACGGACAAAGAAAATATCTCAGAGAACTTTCGAGAAAAACATGGAACTTTTTTGAAACTTATGTTACGGAAAATGATAATTGGATGCCGATTGATAACCTGCAACAATATCCGATAACAATTATTGCGCATCGCACTTCTCCTACTAACATAGGTGTGTCACTGCTTGCTAATCTTTCCGCAGTTGATTTTGGATATATCACACTTTCACAATTACTTGAACGAACTTCCAACACTTTTAAAACGCTTAATAAGCTTGAAAGATATGAAGGCCATTTTTATAACTGGTACGACACGCAATCATTGCTTCCTTTGCATCCCAGGTATATATCCACAGTGGATAGCGGAAATTTAGCAGGTCATTTACTCACATTGCGACAAGGGCTTTTTGAAATGCTAAATCGCAAAATAATTAAAGATGATTTGTGGGATGGGCTTTATGATACCATAAGAATTATTGCAAAAAAAATACCGCTGGAAGAGCAAATGATGTTCATAGATTTTCAAACAGCATTTGAAGTTGAAAATTCATCACGACCGGTAGCGTTAAGTGAATTGAAAAGTAGTCTTGAAAAAATCTCCGGGTTGCTGAATGATTTACTTATCCATGAAAAATTAAAAGAGAATACAGAAGCATTGGAATGGATGATTTCTTTGTACAATCAAATTAAGGAATGGCTTCATGAAATGGTTCTGTTGTTGCCGTGGATCAATAATAATCCTGTGCCTGAAAAATTTAAAGGATTAAGTGTATTTCAAAAAATTCCTTCATTAGCTCAGCTTGCGCGAATTGATAATGATATGCATACTGAACTTATTTCTTTTCATAATGGAAATAAAACGGAGGAAGAATATAAATGGATTGTGGATTTTGAAAAATCAATTGCAAATGTAAGCGCTTCAGCAAAGGAACGAATTGCAGCAATTCATCAATTAGCTTCTCAATGCTTTGACTTTGCAGATGTGAATTACAACTTTTTGTATGATAAAACTCAACACTTATTGGCAATAGGTTATAATGCAGATGAGCACCATCGCGATACAGGCTTTTATGATTTACTTGCTTCCGAAGCTCGGTTAGGTTTATTTGTAGCGATAGCACAAGGAAAAATTTCGCAGGAAAGCTGGTTTGCATTAGGAAGACGACTTACAGTTGCTGACAGTACACCAGTTTTGATTTCGTGGAGCGGTTCTATGTTTGAATACCTTATGCCTAATTTGATAATGCCACTTTACGAACATACACTGTTAGATAATACTTCCAGGGGTTCAGTAAAAAAACAAATTGAATACGGCAAAGAACAAGGTGTGCCCTGGGGCATTTCAGAATCATGCTACAATATGGTTGACGCTCATCTCACCTACCAGTATCGCGCATTCGGAGTTCCTGAATTAGGCTTTAAACGGGGGCTTCATCTTGATCTCGTTATTGCACCTTATGCCACAATAATGGCATTGATGGTTGATCCTGCTGCAGCATGTAAAAACCTGGAAAGACTACATGCCAAGGGATATGAAGGTCGTTATGGATTTTTTGAATCAATTGATTATACTCCATCGCGTTTACCAAGAGCAAAGGTGCCTGCCTTGATTCAATCATTCATGACGCATCACCAGGGCATGAACCTGCTTTCTCTCACTTACCTGCTCTGTGATCAACCGATGCAAAAGCGTTTTGAAGCCGACCCCAATTTACAAACTGCTCTTCTATTATTACAGGAAAGAGTTCCGAAATCAACAGGATATTATTCCATTTCTGTTGACACGGAAGAGATCATTCATTCTTCTTCAAGCGCAGAAATGCGTGTTATCCGCTCGCCTGACACACCTCAACCTGAAATTCAATTACTTTCAAATGGCAGTTACCATGTAATGGTTACTAATGCAGGTGGCGGATACAGCCGGTGGAAAGATATAGCGCTTACACGTTGGAGAGAAGATACCACCTGCGATAATTGGGGTGCTTTCTGTTATATCCGCGATCTTCATACAGGTGAGTTTTGGTCAACAACACATCAGCCCACTTTAAAAGAAACATCGCATTACGAAGCAATATTTACACAAGGACGTATTGAGTTCCGCAGAACAGACAATGAGATTGAATTGCATACTGAAATTGTTGTTTCTCCGGAAGATAATTTAGAGATCAGGCGGGTTCATATTAAGAACCTCTCCAATAAGATCCGGAAAATTGAGATCACAAGTTATAGTGAAGTAGTAATTGCTTTACAGGTAACGGATGATGCCCATCCTGCATTCAGCAATCTTTTTGTGCAAACAGAATTGTTGCAGAATCAACATGCCATTATTTGTTCAAGACGTCCGCGCTCCAAAGATGAAAGTCCTCCATGGATATTTCATTTAATGAAATTAGCCGAAGGCAATGCTGCTCATATCTCTTATGAAACTGATCGCGATAAATTTATTGGCAGGGGCAACAGCGTTGCGAATCCGAAGGCAATGCATCAACCGGAACCTCTGTCAAATTCACAAGGCTCTGTACTTGACCCCATAATTTCAATTCAGTATCGGATAACCATAGGTGAAGAAGAAACTGCAATTATTGATATCATAACCGGCATTGCCGAAACCCGCAGCGAATGTCAAACTCTTGTTGATAAATACCAGGATCATAATTTCAGGAAACGTGCTTTCGAATTATCGTGGACTTATAGTGAAGTGGTTTTGCGTCAAATTAATGCAACCGAATCTGACGCACAGCTTTATACTCTAATTGCAGGCTCTGTTATATTTACTAATCCAGCATTAAGAGCCAATAAAGAAATTCTTATTAAAAATACCAAAGGTCAATCTTCGTTATGGAGTTATTCTATTTCGGGTGATATACCTATTGTGCTGTTGCAGGTTTCAGATAATACCAACCTTGCCATGATAAAACAATTATTACAAGCGCGATATTATTGGCAGCTTAAAGGTTTGATTGTTGATCTCGTTATTATAAATGAAGATTATAGTGGCTATCGAAATGACCTCCAGGAGCAGATTCAAAGCCTTATTACAGCAGGTTTAGGAAATAATCAGAGAGAAAAACAAGGAGGTGTATTTTTAAGAATGGCTGACCAGGTTTCAAATGAAGATAGGATCTTAATTCAGACAATAGCAAGAATTATTATTTCTGATACCTACGGAACTTTAACCGATAATATAAACAGGAGAAATAATTTAACTCCCGTTATACCTTTTTTAATTAAGAGCAAAAGATATGAAGCGCAAATTGGAACAGAGGAGAGAGAAGAAGACCTGCAATTTTATAACGGTTTGGGAGGATTTTCTGCTGACGGTAATGAATATATAATCAACACACGGGAAAATATCAGAACTCCTTTACCATGGATTAACGTATTGGCAAATGCAAACTTCGGAACAGTTGTAACCGAAAGCGGACCTTCTTATACCTGGGCTGAAAATGCACACGAGTTCAGGCTAACACCCTGGAATAATGATCCGGTTACCGGTAATTGTGGTGAAGCATTTTATATTCGCGATGAAGAGACCGGTCATTACTGGTCACCGATGCCTTACCCTGCAATAGGAAAATCAAACTATATAACCAGACATGGTTTTGGCTATAGTATTTATGAATGTGAAGAGGATGGAATCCAATCAGAAATATGGATATATGTTGACAGTCAGGCGCAAATAAAATTTACAGTAGTAAAGATTCGTAATGTTTCAGGTCGGGCACGTACCCTAACAGTAACCAGTTACGTGGAATGGGTGCTGGATAGTCTTCGTACCAAATCGGCAATGCATATTGTTACAGAGTTTAATCCTGAATATCGCACACTGCTAACACGTAATCCCTATAATTCTGAATTCCCAAACAGGGTTACATTTTTAGATGTAAATAATGTAAAATTTGATTTCACAACTGACCGCAATGAATTTATAGGCCGCAATGGAACACTTCAAAAACCCGAAGCCATGAATAGATTGCGCTTGGCAGGAAAACATGGTGCGGGATATGATCCCTGCACCGCTATACAGGTTCCCATTGTATTACAATCAGGCGAGGAGCGTGAAGTAATATTTAAAATGGGTGCAGCAAAAGATGTTGCGGAAGCGCAACAATTGATCAATCTTTTTCGCGACACAAATGCTGTTAACGATGCGCTAAAAAAAGTTCGCGAATACTGGCAACATACGCTTGGTTCCATAAAAATTAAAACTCCTGATAAATCATTAAATATTTTAACAAACGGATGGCTGCTTTACCAGGTAATAGCCTGCAGACTTTGGGGACGCAGTGGATTTTATCAATCGGGCGGAGCATTTGGATTCAGGGATCAATTGCAGGATGTGATTGCGGTTATGCATGCGCAACCGGAATTAACGCGTGAGCAAATTCTGCTTGCTGCTTCGCGACAGTTTCAGGAAGGCGATGTTCAGCATTGGTGGCATCCTCCACAAGGAAGGGGAGTGCGCACACTATGTTCTGATGATTTGTTATGGCTGCCTTATACTACTTCCTGTTATGTGAATAATACACATGACTTTAAGATATTAGAAATTCCTGTTCCTTTTTTAGAAGGTCGGGAGTTGAAAGTGAATGAAGAATCTTATTATGATCTTCCGTTAATTTCAAAACAAAAAGCTTCGTTGTATGATCACTGCAAAAGGGCAATCACAAAATCATTAAAATTTGGCGTTAATGGTTTGCCTTTGATGGGATCAGGCGACTGGAATGACGGAATGAATATGGTGGGCATACATGGAAAAGGGGAAAGTGTGTGGCTTGGATTTTTTCTTTACGATATTCTGAAACGTTTTGAATCCATTGCAATAAAAATGAACGATGAAGAATTTGTAAATGTCTGTATACAAAAAGCGGCTGAATTAAAAATTAATATTAATAGAACATCTTGGGATGGTGCATGGTACAGGCGTGCGTATTTTGATGATGGTGCAGCATTAGGATCAGCCGTTAACGATGAATGTAAAATAGATTCCTTATCGCAAAGCTGGTCAGTGCTTTCAGGTGCCGGAGAGCCGGAACGATCTTTAAAAGCTATGGAATCAGCCGATAAATATTTAGTAGACAGAGAGCATTCGATCATTCATCTGTTAGATCCGCCATTCAATAAATCTGATTTTGAACCGGGTTACATTAAAGGGTATGTACCCGGGGTTAGAGAGAATGGCGGCCAATATTCTCATGCTGCAATATGGATGATAATAGCATTTGCTAAATTGGGAAACAATACAAAAGTTTGGGAATTATTAAATATCATCAATCCCATTAATCATGGAAAATCAGCTGCAGACATTGCGGTATATAAGGTAGAACCTTATGTTTTAGCAGCCGATGTTTATGGAGTAACCCCACATGAAGGTCGTGGCGGATGGACGTGGTACACAGGATCAGCAAGCTGGATGCATCAACTTATTATTTCCTCTTTTCTCGGTTTAAAACGGGAGGGAAATACGCTGCAAATTAATCCATGTGTTCCTGCGGAGTGGCAATCATTTGAAATTGATTACCGCTACAAAAAAACAAATTACCGTATAGAAGTTCAGCTGGTTGCTGATAAAAATGACAGGGCGTTAATAGTTGATGGCATTGTAAAAGCGGAAAATAATATTCAGCTTGTAGATGATGAAACGGAACATGTAATAACAATTAAAATATTACAGGAGGTTGTAATAATTGAAAAGGATTAGGATAAAATGTAACAAACAATAATTTTAATAACTTCTGATTTTTTATTGCAGCCCATAAATTGCGGCAAGCACACTATTATTTTAAATTAATGCTGTCGGATATTTTTAAAACGTATGCGGTTATTGAAAAATAATGGTTATTTAATGGACGCGCCTTGATAGATTATTTTTTTTAGTATCCAAATTTTATATAAAAATTAGTATTAAAATCATGATCATCACTTAACATAAAATCAAATAAAAAGTTTAAGGGATTTTTGTTTATCGTCATTTTTCATTTGCATTTTTTAGCGTCACTCTAAGCCATATAAACCCTATTATCCCTGCAATAAGCGAAGCAATAATAATTGCAATTTTTGAATTATTTATAATGTCTGCATCGTCAAATGCAAGAAGCGTTATGAAGATTGACATGGTAAAACCAATACCGCCTAAAAATCCCGCTCCAATTATGTTTTTCCATTTCAAGTCTGTAGGTAATGTACAAAGTCCTAAACCAGCACCAATGAATGAAAAAAGAAAAATGCCTAAAGGTTTTCCAATCACAAGCCCTGTCATAATACCCAAACTACTCGTTTGTGTTAAACCACTGTGCCAATCGTCGCCAATTGCAATGCAGGTATTTGCAATTGCAAACAAGGGTAAAATAAAAAATGCAACGGGCTTGTGTAAGAAATGCTGAATAATAAATGAAGGTGATTTTTCTCCACCATCACCAAATGGAATTGCAAAGGCTAACAAAACGCCTGTTATTGTAGCATGAACACCTGAATGCAACATAAAATACCACATAAAAACACCTCCAATTAAATACGGAATAAGGTTGTGAACTTTCAGTCGGTTTAGCAGTAGTAAAAAACCAAAGATGCCTAATGCAATAAATAAATTTACAAATACTATTGAAGTGGTATAAAAAATTGCAATAACGATTATTGCACCCAGGTCGTCCATTACAGCCAATGCCGTCAGAAATATTTTTAGAGAGGTAGGAACACGTTTACCCAATAACGATAAAATGCCGATTGCAAAAGCAATATCAGTCGCCATTGGAATACCTGCCCCTGCTTGCGTATCTGTGCCGAAGTTGAGCAATAAAAAAAGTCCCGCAGGAACAAGCATACCACCTAATGCTCCAAAGATTGGCAATGAAGCATTTTTTATATCGGAAAGTTCACCTTTATAAATTTCTCTTTCTAACTCTAAACCAATGAGTAAAAAGAAAATGGCCATTAGCCCGTCATTAATCCAATGAACGATACTGTGCCCGCCAAAGTCAAACTGCCAAAAGTTAATATAATCTGTCTGCCAGGCCGAATTTGCAAGTGCAAGTGAAACAAGGGTTACGAAAACTAAAATGAGTCCGCCTGCTTTTTCGCTGTTAAAGAAATCGTTGAAAAGTTTTGTTAATTTCATTTTTATTGCCTGTTTGATTGGGTCTAAAGTTAACAAGCGGCTAAAAATAATAAAAAAATTCTAATCTGCTTGTTACAAAAATAGTATATGAAATTTATTGCAAATAGAAACATACATAACACTACATCCAATTGGAAATATCACAGATCAGAAAGCAAAAGGAGAAGGTAAGACAAATATTTAAAAAAAAGGCAGTTTTAACCAGTTGAACTCCACTTTGGTCATTTTATATATCGTTGCGCAACTGTCACAAAATGGCATTCTTTAATCAATGAAACCATAACTTTTCCAATTCTTTTTTTCAGAATTGTATTTTTCAGTAACCAAAAAATCCACGTGAATATGAAATTTCAAAGTTCTCATTATCAATCGTTCTAATATATTCAATGCCAAATGGATATGTAATTTCCCTCGGCAATTCACCTTTAACCGTCTTATCTTTTTCTATTTTTACAATTATTCTTTCACTCCTGATTTTTTGTATTTTGTCAACGGTAAGAACGGATAAAATTTGTAAAAAAATAAAAACCGGCAGTATTGAAAACACAAATATTGGTTGTCTTTTATTTAGTTTTTTATTAAAAAGAGATGCAATTAAATAAATGAAAGTCACAATAAAAAGTATTGATAATTTTCACTATACTTCTAGCAAACAAATTATAATGATAATGCGTATCGCCACAGGAATTTTGTTACTGCGGCTTTTCTGTTCCTTTGTTTTAAATTGGAAAAGAGGTGAGCAAAATCCTTTTAGAAATTGCTCCCCTTTTTTGTTTTTATGTTGAAGTCAATTTTCTGCAGCTGCTTCAATGTTTACAGCAGATAAAGCCACTTCTGTCAATTTTTCATCAGCAGCCTTTTCTTCGTCCAGTGTTGCTTTCAATAATTCTACCGCATTATCCAAACCTAGCGTTTCAGCAAATTGGCGAAGCGTTCCATAAGAAGCGATTTCATAGTGCTCAACTTTTTGACCGGCAGAAATAATACCTGCATCGCACATTGCACCTTCTTCACATTCTTCCATTATTCCTTCGGCTTCTTTAATTAATCCCGCCATTGCCTCACATTTTTTTGCAGTAGCTTTTTTTCCAATCACTCCAAAAACCTGCTCTACACGTTCAATTTGGGTTTTGGTTTCTGTTAAATGATTTTCCAATGCTTCAATCAGCTCCTCTGATGTTGCATTTTTAATCATTTTGGGGATTGCTTTAGTCAAAGCCTTTTCTGCCCAATAAATGTCCTTTAACTCTTCTTCAAACAATTTCATAAGTTGAGAAGATTGCATTCCCTTTTGGGAATTGCTTTTCGAGGTTCCTTTGGAACCAATTTTACTTCCGTTGCTTTTTGAACGGACTGTTGATTTTGAATTTGCCATAGTTTTGTTTTTATTGTTTAAAATTATTTTTCTATTTCCAACTTTTGTAAAAATTTCTTTATTCTGTTAAAATCAGCATTTATTATTTATCGTTTTTTATTTTAAATTTTTTACTTTTTAGACAATAAAATTAGAATTACTGCATCTCAACATACCATTAATCGGAGCTGGAGCTGCATCAATTTCTTTTTTCGTTGAATTAGTTATCGTAAATATTAGTCAACATTTATGCCACATGAATATTAAGGTTTGTATAATAAGATTATGGATATTTTGGGGAAAATATTACACATTTAAACTTGTATTAGTGGAAATTAATTCCAGTCAATAATAATGACTTGATAAAATATTCGTGAAAAATTTTATGTTAATTTTGATGTGTAGAAATGAATATATTTATTCCCTAAGAATTGAATACAGCGTTGTCCTACAACCATCATCTTGTTTTTTTACTTAAAATTATTTTGCGATTAATTACAGTAAAAACATAAAGCGTTCATGTACTGGTTCAGGTGGTGATTTGAAAAATTTCGAACCAATCAGCAGATTATTATCTAATTGTCTTTCAACAAAAGGAATCAACATCTTGTCGATGGAGGAATTTGTTTTAATGGGCAGCGCAGATCATTTTTTTCTTATAAAGTTTGTTGAAAAATGACATACTTGATTATCGTTCTACAATCAGATAAACAATTTTATTTTTCTTATCAGTATTTACAATGTAATATCTTGTCTTTTTGCTAAAGGTTGCTTTAAAAAAAAGTGCCTTTCGCCGTTCATACCCGCATCTGAATCCAGATATTCAAGAGATTTAAACTCACCCAATTGTTGGGTTCTTTGTTCAAGAGTTCTTAATGTATGCTTTAGAAGTGCAAAATATGCAGAAGTAAATGCGGTACTATCAACATTTTCCTTCGTCAGATTACCAATAACATTTTGCAAATAATTAGTTTGTTGCGTATCGGGATCTTTCCTAGATTGCATTAAATAAAATGAACTGTTAGTAACATAGTAACTTGCAATTTTCGATGCAATTACATCGGGATCGTAATCGGTTAGCTCGTCAGACAGATTAGAAAAATAAATTACTGTTAAGCTGTCATCATGCAAACGGAAAATTGAAGTGCCTGTATAACCAGCATGATACACTCTTTTATGCCCTCTGAATTGATGTAATACCCAACCATATCCGTAGGAATTATCAGCAGCAGCAAGGTATGATTATCCACTAAATTACTAACCTGTCTTCCGTCATTAAGAATAAAAGGTGTCCACATTAAATCATAAGACGATTGTTTTAATAGTTTGTTATAGGTTATGGCATTGTCCCATTTGGCAAAATCTAGTACACTTGTTCCTATATCATTATAAAGCGGTCCAAAATCAACATATCTGTAAGTATTTACAATTACAGATTTATCTTCCGACTTCCAATAGGCAGTTGCCTTTTCATTTATAACTTTAAATGGATTGATGGTAGCAGTGTGCGTCATTTCAAGTGGTTCGAGCATTTTAGTTTTAAGAAATTCGCTGTAGGACATTCCGCTCACTTTCTCCACTATCAATTGCAACAAGAAAAAGTTTGCATCGCTGTAAACCCAACCTTCGCCAGTTTCAAATTCAAGGGTTTGTTTTTTAATATGTGCAAATAGTTCTTCTGTTGTGTATTCAATTAGCACCCGATCATTTATTTTTTCAGATACCTCATCGGATAAACCCGATGTATGCGACAATAAATTTTTGATGGCAATTGTTTTCCAAAAATCAGGAATGGAATCAAAATAAATGTCAAGCGTGTTTTCCAGTTTAAGTTTCCCCTGTTCATAGAGCATCATTATAGCCGTTGCCGTAATTTGTTTGTCGATTGAAGCAATTGCAAATATGCTTGTGGGTGTTGCAGGAACCTTATTGTCAAGATTGATATATCCAAAACCACTTGCTTTAATGATCTGGCCTTTACTGATTACCGCTACCGCTATTCCTGGAATATTGTATTTGGTTTGTTGTTCGCGAATAAAAGTATTGACCAAAGAGTCAGTTGAAACTAATTGAGCATTTGTGTTGGTGGTTTGAATCAGCACAAAGACCAGTATGAAAATCATATATCTCAATAGCATTCTGCTTTTATACTTTGTCATAGTGAAAATATTTGATGTTAGCTATGTCGGTCAACTGGAGCCACAAGGTTGTAGATAATGTCAAAGTGTGAAAACGCTTTTGCAAAACAACCATCATCAAACCTACCAAATAAAAAAAAGATTCAGTTTAAGCATATCCTAACAAATACGTAATCTCAATTCCGAATAATTTTTTTAATCACTGAACTTCCATTTTCCATGGTAATTTTAATAAAATAGATACCTGATGGCAGGTTGGAAATATTCATCGGGCTTGCATCAGAAAAAATATTTGTATTAAATAAAACTGCACCAATTGCATTACAAATCTCCACATTGCTGATATCATTAATTCCTGTAATAATAAATTCTCCGTTTGTTGGATTGGGCACAATTGTAATTTGATCGTAGGATATTCCGGTTATGTTTGTTATGGCTCCCAAATCAGGAAGTATATGACTATAATAAACATCTTCTTCCCCATTTAATGTATTTGCCCAGGCCAGAAATGCACCTGTTTCATCGGAGATCATATCAAAATAATCACCCATTTTATCCTGATTCGGATAACCCAGATGCGGATCAAATACCTCTGATAATTTTTCATTTACCGACCATGTCTCACCCTGATCTAATGAATAAGAATAATACAATGCTGATATCTCTGAACCTGCCGGCGCCTCACGGTTATCGAGCCAAACAGCATCAATTCTTCCGTTGGGTGCAACCGACATGGTGCCAAGCCATTGTGTTTTTGTAGGAGATGTGTCATCATTAATCTTTATAGGATCGCTCCATGTTGATCCACCATCACTACTTTTTGAAAACATAACATCTCCATTATCCGATCCGGTTACTCTCGCGAGAGAAGCCAACACATAAACATTTCCTTCGCCAGGTCCGCCGGAACGATCAACATCTATATTCGCCTGACCTAATAACCCGTCAGGGTTCACATCTTCACCTATTGAGATATATCCATCCATATATACCTCAACCGGTGTTTCCCAATTAATAACGGAACCGGGTGCGCTCACATTTACTGATTTTATTACCTCCAATCCATCTTCGGCATCGCCGGCACTCACAATATATAATTCACCTGCATTATTAATTGTCATATTTCCAAAATACGGATCACCATTAATTTCAATACAATCTTCATAACTCAAATTATTATCTTCTGAGCGGGTAAACGAGCCGGGCAAACACGAACTGCTGGAAACCGACCAGAATGCATAAATATTTCCGCTTCCTTCACCGGCCGTGCGATCAATTGCCATCCATTGTTTATCTCCACCACCTGCATCAGTTCCGTCGTTCCATGCAGCACCACCATCTCCGCTTTGATATACTTTACAAAAAAATTCAGGATAAGGAGTGAGACTATTGTAATAAAAATTCCCTTGCAAGTCATAATCCAACACCGGATCAGAACGAAAAACACCAGGGTCAATTACGCCCGGAAATGTCCAGCTCAATCCCGCATCCGCCGAATAACTCCATCCCGCTTGCCGGAAATTACTCGCCACATTATCAAACTGCCTCCATCCGATCACCATAGCATCAGGATTCAGGGGATTGAGTGCCAGTCCCGGTTCATTCGCAGCATCACCCAAAATATTATTACCTGCTCCATCCACATTTACTTGTGCTGTATAAATACTGGTGCCGGTTAATTTAGCTGACGTATTCTGACTGAACTGAAATGGCGGTGATGTTTTTTTATTTTGCCATGCATTGGGCAGATACGGATCATCAATGGTCTCAAGCTCCATCAGCGGCCTTTTGCTTTCCGGAAATGCAGGTTGTTGTCCCGCAGCGATTACAGGATTAAAAATGCCTGCGCACAGCAGGGTCATAATGTAAAAATGTTTGTTTTTCATAGGTAGGATTTTAGTAAAATTGGAATTACTAAGGTAATACTTTTCATCAAATTGCATCACAAGGAGGATTCAAACTATGATTCGCTTTTAAATTCGGTAATACCTTACGATGGGCGGTCTATTCATTTCAAAAGTTTATTCTAAGAATTGCACTTTCTTTAACCACACTCCCGTTAGCTATCGGATGTGTGCGAAGCACGAAATTTCGCCTATTGCAAATATGCTGTTGAGAATTTGGCGTTCTTTTCTGTTAAAGGAGTTTAACAAAATTGTCTTCAAGTTTAACATTAAAATTAATCTCTGCTTTTAATGCTTTAAACGCTTTTAAAATAGTGCCAATTGTCGCACTGTTAGCACTATTTTCAAGTTTCGATATTTGAGCTTTTTGCACACCCACAAGTCGTCCAAGTTATTCTTGAGTTAAATGTCGTACTTGTCTTGCTGTTTTAATCATCTTTCCTAAAATGTCACATACCAAGTTCATACTCGTATTCATCACGATCAGTTGTTCCAATTTTTCCGATGTACTTGTCCTTCATTTCGACAAGCGAATAAGTCTTGATTTTTTTAGTTGCTATATGATTACCTTTTCTGTTTGTTATTGAAATATTTGACCTTAAGTTTAATTGCCCGTTCAATTTCTTTTGCCGGCACTTTGACAACTTTTTTTATGAAACCGTGGGTCGCCAGTGCGTTTTGTGGATGGATTTGTGGAGCATCCTGAGATGGATAAGTTAAATTTTATTGTTGCACAATTAAACCGCAGTTGACTACTTCCCCTTAAAAACCCACCTGCCATCGTCGCTAAAAATTGCGAATGGAAAACAATAACAAAAGATAAATTGGGTTACGATGTAGATGCTTACCCTTGCTGTAAAACAAGACAAATGATACGCATACTTTCTTTTGAAGCAAATGCACCATCGGGATTTATTTCGCTAAAAATAAAGTTGATTAAAAGTAATTCAAATTAAAATTGGTCGCTGCAAACGCGAACAGTTAAACTATTGCCACTTCGATAAAAAAATAGTAATTTTCTCATTAAAAAACAAAATAATTATACACGAAAAATATTTTTTTATGTCTTGGAACCAACTTGGATAAAAAATAAGTTTGATCTCTTGCATCAGATATTACTGTATATTACATCAAAACTATTCGTACTCCATACATCCGTTCTTTTTACACGCGGGGCTAACGAAACTTCTTTCAACACTGGATTAAAGTGAATCTTGGTGCAACACGAAGCTGCGTTTAATCTTTATATGTTGGGCGAAGTTCTACGGTTTTACTCGTGTAATTTTGTCATCTTTTAAAACTACAAGCTCTGTATTCATTCGCTTTTTAAATTCTATTAATTTTTCATAAACCTTATCCATTCCCTTTAGAATTTTGGTTTGATTTGAAGTTCGTTTAAACTGTTTCATCATAATAATTTTTAAGTTTATCAAATTTTAATTGATTCAAAATATCTATCTCTGAATCGAAGGTTTTTTCTGCAATTAAATCATGTTTACCTTCTGAGTTGTCAAAAATCATAACTTCATCAACAATTGAAAGATAAATTTCAAAAAGATTTTTGATGCCATTTATATAACTACGTTTTATCACATCAGTTTCGATATTATGTCCCCCTTCAACAACTCTGGTTTTTACTCTTTCAATTGCTAATTCTACATTTTGCAACCAAAAAAATAAAAGAGTAACATTATAATTTTTGCTTTTGCTTGCATAATTTTAGTTTTATAGCTCTTTGTTGCTAAAGTAGTTTCGAAAGCAAAATTTTTCTCACTTTCAAGAAGCTCGTTTATTCTTTTAAGCATAATTCTTCCAGCTTCAAATGAAACTTTTTCAGGTTGAAAAGGAGACAATCCTTTTGCTATTTCGTCAGCATTTACAAATTCTTTACAATTAAGAATTTCAGGTAAGATGGTAAAGGAAGCTGTTGTTTTCCCGCCCCATTACAACCTGCAATTACGTAAAGATTCTTTTTCATTGTTCAAAGATAAACAAAATGGAAATTCAACGATAGCTTTTTCTCGAGTAGTTGAGCATTTCGCCCGACGTCAGACTCAATAGTCATCGGGTGTGAAAAAACTCCTTCCTCCATTGCAGCAAACTCAAAACTACCAATAAACTCAAAAAGTTGTACTACCTTTCAAAAAAATTAAATACATGGAGTGCATTACTCCTCAAAACCGCCAACAGATAACCTTTGGGAGCATTGATGAAAAAATAGGGACGGAGAATCTTGCTCGTTTTGTGGATGCCTTTGTAGAGCATTTGGAGTTGGAGAAATTAAAATTTATTGTTGAACTATTAAAACCGGAGCTGAATACTCTCTCTTAAAAATCCACCTGAAAACGCCACTCAAAATTGAGGATTGAAAGCAATTTATAAAAGGCAATAACTACAGGCGTATTAGATGCTTCTGGTTTAAATGAGAAATTAAGAGGGTTGTATAATAGGCAGGGCAAATTATTAACCATCTTATTTATTTACAATTAAAATGACGCTTATTGCATATAATGCAATTATATAAAAAGCATAAAATCCCCAACCTTGAAAACCGGTAAAAATGCTTTGCTCAAACTCCTTTTTCCAATGGTCTGGAAATATTTTAGATGCATCAATTTTCCACTCAAAAATTTTCATTTTAATTTGAAGTTTTTTTTGAATGTTTCTATAGTCTATATAATTGAGATGCTGCCTTACAATAATACAAATTGTCCAAAAGCTAAAAACGGTAATAATGAAAACAATTATAGCTTTTATAAGACATGTGAATTCAAATTTAACTTCATCAATTTGCATTAAACCAATTAATGCCAAATAAATTGCTGATGCAAATGCCATAATTTTAAATGGCCAATCTCTGCTTCTGTTCAATTCGTCATAAACTTTTTCATACATAAATTTTTCATTTTCAAAATTTGTCGGATCGCTCATATTGTCATTTTTATTATATTAATAATTACACTTTCAAAATCCTTTTATTACAATTGATAACTGTATTTGAAACTCGGAAACCAGGCATTTGGGTATAAGTTGTGAGGCCTTCATTAGTTGATTGATTTGTCATTTGTTTCAAATTCTTTAAGTGTCACACCTGTAGAAAGCTTCCATTCAGTAAGTCCGTTTGCATTGCGTCCTAAAACTATAGATGCAGCTGTCGAAGGACTGCTAAAAATATAATCTTCAGAGAATTCAAAATATTCGCCCTTGTTAATGATCACTCCTTCATCAATTAGTTTTTGGCGAAGAGTTACAAAATTTTGAGTCATGGAAATAACTGTGGAACCAGCCGCTTTTGAACTTTTCAATACTACAAATCCATCTGATGTTGGTTCCCCTTGCCCTTCAGCGCCACGATTTGCTTTAATAAAAAAAATTTCTTGTTTTTTCTTAGGCTTAAATTCTCGCTTTTCGTCAAACACTTTGTGTACTAAAGTATTTACAAGCATTTTTATTTAATCAATAAATTCTTCCAGCTCAGCTCTATCTGATTCAGAAATGGAGGACTGAGTCGGAATTAAAGAATTGTCAATCTTATAACGACTTGTTGATTTAGCAATGTCGTGAAGTCTATTTTCTAAATATTTAATGTGGGCTTTATTTAAATTTTCGTCTTTGCTAATAAATACAATTGCTTCATTCCAAAAGTCTTTTGAAATCAATTGTTGGTTAAGTCGCTTTAATATTGATTCGGCTTCTCCAATATACACTTGATCCTTTCCGTCTTCGTCTTTTCCAAAAAGCAAATAAACTCCTGTACTAATTAAGTCTTCACGATCGGTGCAGTCCTTGATTTTAATTCTTGTGATTTTATATGCTTTTCCTTACCAGTTGGAAAGTTCACAGCTCATCCGTCCGTTTGGGTCTCCATCAATAAGGAATATTTTTATAGTCTTACCGAATTTCATTTTTTGGTATCTTTAATTTTACAATGAGCCAATATTTATTTTTTCTCACAACTCTACCGCAATTATACAACTTAAAACAGAGGCATAACCTCTATTCAGTATTTTTTTAATCGAATATCTCCTTAAACACACCACCCTTTTCCAATCAAAAACATTACACCCTCCGTTTTGTAATTTTTGAACAGCCCAGAAAAAATTGCGCGGCCCTTTCTATAGCCCCGACTGTAGTGGAAACCCCCGCCGGTAATTAATTATATTAGGGAGGATGAAAAATGGAAAATATTGGAACAACTATTTTTGGGTATCAAAATGGCGGGAGTTGCAACGAAAGGCGGGACCGAACGGTGGCAGGAACGCCACCGGTGGAGCTCCAAACTTTTTTAAACGGTGAACGGTTATGTTTTATCTTTGAGCCCAAATTTGAAAAACAGCAATGAGCAACAATTTAAGTGAGCAGGAAATTATCAGGAGAGCAAGTTTAACGGCTTTGCGCGATATGGGTATTGATCCGTATCCGGCGGCGGAGTTTGAAATAACGCATACTTCGGCGTATATATTGGCAAATCATCCGGATAAAACGGACGAATTACAGGAGGTGAGTTTTGCGGGAAGATTAATGGGAAAACGGATTATGGGAAAGGCTGCTTTTGCTGTTTTACAGGATAGCGTGGGCAAAATTCAGATTTATGTGAAGGGGGATGAAATTTGTCCGGGTGAAGATAAATCGATGTATGAAGAGGTATTTAAAAAACACTTGGATATTGGTGATATAATTGGCGTAAAAGGATATGTATTTACTACAAAAACGGGTGAAACCACCATTCATGTGCGCGAATTTAAATTGCTGAGCAAAAGTTTGCGCCCTCTGCCAATTGTAAAAACAGATACGGAAGGAAATGTGTTTGATGCATTTAAAGATCCGGAACAACGTTATAGAATGCGTTATGTTGATTTGATTGTTAATCCGGATGTTAAAGAGGTATTTATTAAAAGAAGTAAATTGGTAAATACCATGCGCAATTTTTTAAACGCACATGGATATATAGAAGTGGAAACGCCAATTTTACAACCGCTTTACGGTGGTGCTGCTGCGCGACCTTTTACTACGCATCACAATGCTCTGGATATGACTTTATATATGCGTATTGCAAATGAGTTGTATTTAAAAAGATTAATTGTTGGTGGCTTTGATGGTGTATATGAATTTTCGAAAGATTTCCGCAATGAGGGTATGGACAGATTTCATAATCCGGAATTTACGCAGATAGAATTTTATGTTGCGTATAAAGATTATAACTGGATGATGGATTTTACGGAAGAGATGATAGAAAAAGTTGCAATGGAAGTTACGGGTTCAACGGAAGTGCAGGTAGGAGAAAATATTATTTCGTTTAAACGTCCCTGGAAAAGATTTACCATGTTTGAAGCAATTCAACATTTTACGGGAATTGATATAACACAAATGGATGAGGCTGCAATGTATAAAACTGCAAAAGAATTGCATGTGCGTGTGGATGCAACCATGGGTAAAGGAAAATTAATTGATGAAATTTTCGGCGAAAAATGTGAACCGTTTTTAATTCAGCCGACATTTATTACCGATTATCCGGTGGAGATGAGTCCGCTTGCAAAAAAACATCGCACCGTAGAAGGTTTGGTGGAACGTTTTGAAGCAATTTGCAACGGAAAAGAAATGCTGAATTCTTTCAGCGAATTAAATGATCCGATAGATCAGCGCGAAAGATTTGAAGCGCAATTGGAATTAGGCAAACGCGGCGACGAAGAAGCAATGCAACTGGATGAAGATTTTTTACGTGCATTGGAATTTGGAATGCCACCAACAGCAGGAATTGGAATTGGTATTGATCGATTAACTATGATAATGACCAATCAGCATGCCATTCAGGATGTATTGTTGTTTCCGCACATGAAGGCGGAGAAGTGAGTTTTGTGTTATGCGTTTTAAGTTCGGAGTCTGCGTGCTAATAACCTAAAGTTATTCAGTTTGCATTGCAACAGCTACACTATAAAAAAATATTTGCTTCTACAATTTAATAAATTGTAAAACAGTATTTGTGGATTTATACAGGATATTCATTGTATAAATTCCGGTTGGTAAATTTTGTAGATGCACTTTAATCTGATAATCAGATAGGATTAAATCATTTGCCGACAATCTGAATTTTTGACCGCTTGTATTTATAATTTCTATTCCAATTATTTCGGAGGTAAAACTGCTTGTTGTTATAAAAAGATTTTCTTCCACGGGATTAGGAAAAATCGAAATTATATTATTTGTCATTATATTAGAAACAATAACCGCACTATGCTGAAACGCACCATCCAGATCAACTAATTTTAATCGGTAATAACTTGTGATTCCTGAAAATACATCATCGGTAAAAGTATATAATTGTTGATTGGTGGTATTTCCCGCTGCCGTAATATTTCCAATAGGATAAAATGTTTCTCCTTCGGCACTTTTTTCCACAATAAATTCGGCGGAATTTATTTCGGTAGAAGTTTTCCAATTTAATTGTACTGCTGATGATAAATTAATTAAATAAAAATCTTTTAATACAATTGGCAACACAAAATCGCAGGTTCCAATTACTGGAGGTAATGTATATCTTGTTGCATCATTGTATATCCAATATGCAGCAGTATTATAATCTGCTGCAACTGCAGGATCGGGTAATAACAGGCAATCGATTATTTGATTATCGCGATCGGGAAGTAACACACAGGTTGCACCAGCACTAAGCCCTGGAGGTAATAAAGATTGTTCTGCCAAATTTGCTCCGGCAAAAGTCCATGCACCATTAAAATTTACACATGCAATAAAAGTTGGCACGGCGGTTGACCCGATATATGCCAAAATTGCATCGCCCGAAGTGGATAACGCCATGGAAGAAGTGGAAGCCGTTGCTACAATTGTTCCTGAAGAAACATTTGCACCCGATTCGAGATTTCCGGTTCCAAATAATGTAAACCCTCCAACAGTGCCGCCGGTAAAAGTTACCATGGTTCCACCGGGCAACCCTCCGGCCGGAACATTCCATTGTATATGGCCTTCGCTTGCATAAAAACCTGCACCGTTCCAGCCTGCATCCGAAAAATAAATTATAGTGCCATCTTCGAGATAGTTTGTGACTATAATGGTAAACTGGTCAGTATTATCTGCATTAAAACCCAAAAATGCGATATCTCCGGCAGCAACAGGTTGTGCATTGATAATAGTGTGTATAAAAAAAGGGAGGATAAAAATAAGATGTGACAATTTTAATTTCATACCCCTGATATTGAATACAAAATTACCCTGCCGGTATTACCTTACTATTAAGCGCATGTTTAGAAAACAAAAATTCAGCGGAACCTATCCATTGATTTTACCAGCGCTTCATCTTTTTTAATGTTGCGACGTGCAAAAGCATTGGATATCAATATTACAAGAGGAATTCCGAGTGCAATGGGATAATTTTCATTCCCAAATTTGTTCGCAGCGAAAAAACTGGCAGCTATTAATGCAATGGCGAGAATCATATTTATCAAACACAATTTTAATTGCAGTTTTCTGTCCTTGAACTGAGAAATTGCAAAAAGTGCTATGAGTGCAATTGCAATGCATATAGAAGTTGCAATTATATCACCTTTTGTCAATAAAAGAATACTATCCTTTTCAGAAATGGGTAAAAACAAAAATACGATCGCGGAAATTGCTGCGATGCATAAAAAAACTGTTTGAATTCGTTGCCACATAAATGCAAAGGTAAACACAAATTGAGAATGGAGAAGCATGAAATGTACCAATGTACCAATGTGTAAATGTACCAATGAACAGCCGGGCACTGTTCAACTAACAAATTACCCGAATTCGCCTTCGACCTCACAGGTTTTGGGAAACTGTGAGGTCTGCGGGAAGGGGGAAATTAATTGAGAATGGAGAAGCATGAAATGTACCAATGTACCAATGTGTAAATGTACCAATGAACAGCCGGGCACTGTTCAACTATCAAATTACCCGAATTCGCCTTCGACCTCACAGGTTTTGGAAACTGTGAGGTCTGCGGGAAGGGGAAGAAATTGAGAATGGAGAGTTGAGAATGAATTAAGCGAACTCAGGCTAACCTGTGGGATTTGTAACTTTAGGGCTAAATGCGGTATTTTTTGGAGATTGCCTACAAGGGCACCGGATATGTTGGCTGGCAGGTTCAGCCGAATGGGGTGAGTGTGCAACAAAAGGTGGATGACGCTTTGCAAACCATTTTGAGGGATGATATTTACTGTTTGGGTTGTGGGAGAACTGATGCGGGGGTTCATGCGGAACAATTCTTTTTGCATTTTGATACGGATAAGATATTTCCCGATAATTTTATTCTGCGTATAAATACTTTTTTACCTCAGGGAATTGCTGTTAAAAAATTAATTCCCGTGCACGAAAAAGCACATGCGCGATTTGATGCAACCATGCGTGCGTATGAATATCGTGTCACCTTTGAGAAAAATGCATTTTTAAATGAATTATTGCTTTACCGGCATATTGATGATCTCGATTTTGGGCTGATGCACCAGGCATGTGAAATAGTAAAAAAATACAACGATTTTCCTTCTTTCTGCAAGAGCAAACAAGGTTCGAAAACTACTATTGTAAATATTAAAGAATTATACTGGCGTAAGGAAGGAGAGCTCAGCATTTTATATGTTTCGGCTGACCGGTTTTTGAGGGGAATGGTGCGTTTAATGGTGGGTGCTATGATACAAATTGGCAAACATAAAATGACGCTGGAAGAATTTGACAATGGAATTAAAAATAAAGAACGATTTAAAATGGCGATGTCGGCTCCTGCGCATGGGTTGTTTCTCATCAAAGTAAATTACCCGTATATAGTATGAAAAAATTTGTTGCAAAGTTCACAAGCTTTGTGTGAAATAAAAAAAGTGTCACGCAAAGTCGCAAAGAAACAGCCGGAATAAATGTGCTTGGGAAAATAGATCACGCAAAGAAACTGCAGTATTGAATATGAATTGAAAAAAAAGTTTCACGCAAAGGCGCAAAGGCGCAAAGAAACAGCCGGAATAAATATGCTTGGAAAAAATAGATCACGCAAAGAAACTGCAGTATTGAATATGAATTGAAAAAAAAGTTTCACGCAAAGGCGCAAAGGCGCAAAGGCGCAAAGAAACAGCCGGAATAAATATGCTTGGAAAAAATAGATCATGCAACGAAACTGCAGTAATGAATATGAATTGAAAAAAAAAATCACGCAAAGGCGCAAAGAAACAGCCGGAATAAATGTGATTGGAAAAAATAGATCACGCAAAGAAACTGCAGTATTGAATATGAATTGAAAAAAAAGTTTCACGCAAAGGCGCAAAGGCGCAAAGAAACAGCCGGAATAAATGTGATTGGAAAAAATAGATCATGCAACGAAACTGCAGTAATGAATATGAATTGAAAAAAAAGTTTCACGTAAAGGCGCAAAGGCGCAAAGAAACAGCCGGAATAAATGTGTTTTTTAATTAATTTGTTTTTTAAATTTTTGCACTTTCTTGAAAAAATAATTCCCCATTACACACCCTTATAAACTTTGCGCCTTTGCGTGAAAAAAAACACATCATACACACCCCACAAACTTTGCGCCTTTGCGACTTTGCGTTAAAAAAACACATCCTACACACCCCGCAAACTTTGCACCTTTGCGAGAAAAAAATCAAATCCTACACACCCTACAAACTTTGCGCCTTTGCGACTTTGCGTGAAAAAAACACATCATACACACCCCACAAACTTTGCCCCTTTGCGACTTTGCGTGAAAAAAACACACCCTACAAACTTTGCGACTTTGCGACTTTGCGTGAAAAAAACACATCATTTACACCCTTCAAACCTTGTGTCTCATGAAAAAATAAATGCATTAATTTTTTAATTCGCCACAATCGCAAGTTTCGCAAACTTCAACAACAACTTTTTCTCCCCCGCATTATTGAAATGTATCGTTGCTATTTTGCCTTCGTTGTTTCCTTCCATGGCGGTTATTTTTCCGAATCCGAATTTTTGGTGTTCTACTTCCATTCCTGTTTGTAGTTCTTCGGGGAATGCAGCATTAAAATTTTTTGATGCTTTATGCTGATAATTATTTACGGGAACCTGAGGACGAACCTTGGTAACGGGAGTTGCATGTTCGTAGTGTTTTTTTGTATTTGCATTTGCATCATCATTCCATTTGGAATTATTATACCCAACATAATTTAATAAATTTTGTGGCAGCTCTTCCAAAAATCTGCTGGGTTCACAATATTCGAGTTTGCCGTATTTATATCGTGTTGCTGCATGCGTAATTGTCAATTTAGTTTCGGCTCGTGTAATTGCAACATAAAATAATCTGCGTTCTTCTTCCAGATCTTCGCGGGAAGAAAGGGAGAGTGTTCCCGGAAATAAATTTTCTTCCAATCCAACAACAAATACACTTTTAAATTCCAATCCTTTGGCGGCGTGAATAGTCATAAGTTTAACCGATTCATCTTCGTTTCCTTCTGCATCAGCATCAGTTAATAATACAACCTCCTGAAGATATTGTCCCAAAGTTTTAGTAACCTTTTCTTCCCCCGGAATTGTATCTATATAAAATTCGGAAGCAGCCTCATCCGGCGCTACAAATTCTTTAATGGAATTTAATAATTCCTGCATGTTTTCATATCTGCTCAATCCTTCCACACTCTGATCGCTGTAAAGATCTTTCATTACTCCCGTTGATTTTGCGATATGACTTGCAACCTCATAAGCATCCTTTTTTTCGAGCAGTGTTTGAAAACTTTTTATCATAGTAACAAAATCCGACAACAATTTTCTTGTCCCCGAATTAAATTGCAGCAGATCAATATTTTCTGCCATGGTCCACAAACTTTTATCGTTGTCGGCGGCAAATACTGTTAATTTTTCTACTGTTGTTTTTCCGATGCCTCTTGCAGGATAATTTACCACACGTTTAAATGATTCTTCGTCGTGCGGATTTACGGTCAATTTTAAATATGCAATAAGATCCTTTACTTCCTTGCGCTGATAAAAGGAAATGCCCCCGTAAATTCTATACGGAATATTTAATTTTCGAAGACCTTCTTCAAAAGCACGGCTCTGTGCATTTGTTCGGTATAAAATTGCGAACTCTCCATTTTTGATGTGGTCGCGCATACGCTGTTCAAAAATTTCGTTCGCCACCAATCTGCCTTCCTCATTATCGCTCATGGAACGAATTACCTTAATGGATTCCCCTTCCAGATTATCGGTCCATATTTTTTTTGCGAGCTGATGTTTATTTTTTGAAATTACATGATTTGCCGCTTCCACAATTACTTTGGTGGAGCGATAATTCTGTTCGAGTCGAAATGTTTGTACTTCCGGAAAATCTTTTTCGAAATTGAGAATATTCAAAATATTAGCTCCGCGAAATGCATAAATACTTTGCGCATCATCACCCACAACAGCAATATTTTGATATACATCCGCAATTCTTTTTACTATGGAATACTGCAAAAAATTAGTATCCTGAAACTCATCAATCATCACGTATTTAAAACGGTGCTGATATTTATATAAAACCTCCGGAAATCTTTGGAGCAATTCATGCGTTTTTAATAAAAGATCATCAAAATCCATTGCACCGGCGCGAAAACATCTTTTTGTATAATTCCAATATAATTCGCTCATTTTCGGGCGACCATTACTCTCATCTTCTGCTATAAGATCCACGTTATTTTCGTATTCTTTCGGACCAATTAAATTATTTTTAGAAATAGAAATGCGATATAAAACATATCCGGGTTTATAGAGTTTATCATTCAAACCCATTTCTTTTACAATCGTTTTCAATAAATTTTTCGAATCTTCCGAATCGTAAATGGTAAAATTAGAAGGATAACCGAGTTTATCTGCTTCACTGCGCAGAATTCGTGAGAACACGGAGTGAAAAGTTCCCATCCATAAATTGCGTGCATCTCCACCCATCAGTTGTTCGATACGGTTTTTCATTTCCCGCGCTGCTTTATTGGTAAAGGTGAGCGACAAAATAGAAAACGGATCGGCATTTTGCTGCATTAAATAGGCAATTCTGAAAGTGAGCACACGCGTTTTACCAGAGCCCGGACCCGCAATGATCATGGTTGGTCCGTTAATATTTGTTACAGCGGCTAATTGCGCTTCGTTAAGAGATTCCAAAAAATTCACGGTTCAAATTTACGGCACTAAACAGAAGGATTACACCTATGTTGACATTTTTTTTGAAGGGTGAACATTTTTCGGACAATTCATCATGTACACATTTAATCTCTGTTTGGAGATGGAAGTGTAAACAGTCCACCAATCAACATCACCAGAAATAAAACGCCCCAAATCGATTCTATCAACGATAAATTGCGGATCAAGTGCGAAGGATTTGCGTAAACGCTTGTGCTTCCGCTGATGCTGCATAAACTGAAATATAAACTTTCGGAGTAGGTTTGATAACCAGCAGTTAATGTTACACCCAAACTGCCGGGATCTATCAGCACAAATATTTCGTAAAAACTTCCCCACCCGAGTGCAATTAATAAATATACTGCAACAGAACCCCATAATCGTTCGGTTATGCGCAAATTATCGGAATAAATATCCATTAATCCCAAAGCTATTACAAAACATTCGAGTGTACATAAAATTACGTGCACTGCAATTAACCAGGGCTTTAAGTCTGATACTATTGTAAAAAATGGATTTAATGCTATGAGTGACAAAATAAAAATACAGGCAACTGCAACTTTTAGCACCTTTAAAATTCTTTTATCCTTACTTAAAAAGCCTGCGAGCTGAAGCAGTAATAATAAATAAAATCCTTCCAAAACCAATAATACACCGGTAACAATATTATCGGCAAACGCTGCATTTAGTGCACCGGCAACATCTCCCATAATTAATACAAAAAATATTAATATGATCTCGATTACCGCTACCTGCTGATAATTTTTATTTCTAAGGCGAAATGGTTTGATATTTTTTAAAGCCATGCTGAGAGATCACTTATTTTATTCCATTAAAACGATTAGAAATAAATAATCGCTTAATAATACCGGCACTAAGATAGGATTTTTTATATTTGGGGATAAATTTTATTTTTATGTCCCCTAAAGATGTGTTAAAAAAGTATTTCGGATACGAGGTATTCAGAGATACGCAGGAAAAGATCATTGATTTTGTGCTGAAAGGAAATGATGCAGTGGTTGTTATGCCTACCGGTGGCGGCAAGTCTGTTTGTTTTCAGGTGCCTGCCATGATATTTCCCGGAATTACGATCGTAATTTCTCCCCTCATCGCCCTCATGAAAGACCAGGTTGACGGCCTGAATGCAATTGGAATTCCTGCAACTACCTTAAACAGTTCCATGTCGAATGACGAACAGCGTATCATCATTAACCGCATTCAAAACAACGAGATCAAATTATTATACATTGCTCCGGAAAGATTGACAGGTGACGGCGGAAGATTTTTAAATTATTTGCAACAATTACCGGTTTGCTTATTTGCAATTGACGAAGCACATTGTGTAAGCATGTGGGGTCACGATTTCAGACCGGAATATTTACAAATGGCGTTGCTGAAAAAAACATTTCCTAATGTTCCAATTATTGCATTAACAGCAAGTGCAGATAAAATTACAAGGGCTGATATTGCAGAAAAACTTGGAATACCGGATGCGAAAATATTTATTTCGAGTTTTAATCGCCCGAATATTCATTATTTTATTGAAAGGAAAAAAAATGCATATGGTGAAATACTGGAATATCTGGAAAAACACAAAAATGTTTCCGGTATTATATATGCACTGAGCAGAAAAAGCACCGAAACACTTGCAGAAAATTTAACAGAAGATGGATTTCCCGCAGCTTGTTATCATGCTGGATTAGATGCTGCAACCAGGGCTAAGGTGCAGGAAGATTTTAAGAAGGATAAGGTTAAAATAATAGTTGCAACAATTGCTTTCGGTATGGGAATTGATAAACCGGATGTGCGATTTGTAATGCATTATAATGTTCCGAAAAACATTGAAAGTTATTATCAGGAGACAGGGAGAGCGGGAAGAGACGGATTGCACAGCGATGCAATTTTATATTATTCGTATGGAGATATTACGGTGCTAAAAAATTTCGCATCTATAGAAAACAATCCGCAACAATCCGATATTTTGTTAAAAAAGCTCGATAAAATGGCGAGTTTCTGCAGTGCAAATCAATGCAGAAGAAAAATGTTGATGGAATATTTTAATGAAGAATACACGGAAAATAATTGCGGCAGTTGCGATTTTTGTCTGAGTAAACGCGAAACTTTTGATGCTACGGTTATCGCACAAAAAGCCCTGAGTGCCGTTTTGAGAACAGAAGAACGTTTCGGAATTAATTATCTCATAGATGTTTTGCGCGGAAGCAAAAGTGAAAAGATCTGGAAACAACACAAAGAAATAAAAACCTACGGAATAGGCGCCGACATTTCGAAGGAACTCTGGAATGTTTATTTTAAAGAATTAATTGATCAGCAATATCTAAAACGCATTGAAGACGGCAATTTTTCTCATCTGGTGCTTACCGAAAAAAGCAAGGATGTATTATACAGAAATGAAAAAGTGTATCTCACCCAACAGGAAGAACGTATAGAAGCAGTAGAAGAAAATGTTTTGGGATTTGATAAGGAATTATTTGAGCAGTTGCGTTTTGTAAGAACAGAACTCGCTGCAAAAGAAGGTGTTCCTCCCTATTTAATTTTGGGGGATGTAAGTTTACAGGAATTGTCCACTTTTTTACCCCAGAATACTTCCGATCTAGAAAAAATATCGGGTTTTGGGGAGATAAAAATTGAAAAATACGGCAGCCAATTTCTCAATATTGTAAAAGGATACTGTGAAATAAATCGACTGCACTCCAAAATGGATCAAAAAAGATCCGGCAAACAAAAAAAGGTGTTGAGTAAAATTAAACCAACCGGGCCAAGCGATACAAAAAAACAAACACTGTATCTATTTCGTGCAGGAAAAACAATTACCGATATTGCTGCGGAAAGAAGTCTTGCCATAACCACCATTGAAGGTCATTTATCAGAATTTATACTCTCGGGGGAAATAAAAGTGACGGAAATTGTAGAAGAAAATAAAATTCCTGCAATAAAACTCGCCATAAAAAATGTGGGCGATCAGAAATTAACTCCGATAAAAGAATTTTTAGGGGAAAATTATTCCTTTGGGGAGATAAGGGCGGTGATTGCGGAGATGAAGAGGGGGTGAAGGGGAATCGGGATATGGGTATCAGAAAAACAAATAGTGGAGGAAAAGGGTATCGGGATGATATAAGTAACTCTAAAAGACCGAAATCGCTAACATTATAGGTTCCGACAAAAGACAAAAAAGCCAACCGCACGTTTTAGCACATTTGGTTTTGCAAAACACACAAACCGACACTGCGCAAAGCCAAATGAGCTAAAATTTTCCTTCCGAACAAATTTTATCAACAACTGTTTGAAAGACCAAATTAATTCTTTACTTTTGTTGCTTAAAGTCAGCACGATAATGATTAAAAAAGGAATACTAAATCAGCTTATACAAACTCACGATTTGAAAAGTCTTGAGAAGCATTTGATATATTCCTACTTGACAAACAACAAAATAAACTATTCTGAAAACTTAATACTAACAGACTATTTCAAGGACTTTGAGCAAATACCACAGCTCTATTTAGACACTTCGGCTCTACCTATTTCGACAATTAAAGAACTTGAAAATTACCTTGAACTTATCATTCCTGTTACGGACAGAAAATTTAACGGTGCTTTTTTTACACCAGACTATATAATTGACTTCATAATAAACGAAGTTCAACCACAAGAGGAACACAAAAACCTTGACCCAAGTTGTGGTTGTGGTGCTTTTTTAGTTGGCTTGACAGACTATTACAAAAGGACTTTCAACAAATCAATTAAAAAAATTATTCGAGAAAATATTTACGGTTCAGACATCCTTGAATACAACATACATAGGGCCAAACTTATATTGACAATTTACGCATTACAAAACGGCGAACAGCTTTCTGACAAAGATTTTAACCTTTATCATCAAGACAGTTTAAAAGCAAATTGGGAACACCAATTCGATAATATTGTTGGTAATCCGCCATATGTAAAATTTCAAGACCTAACGGACGAAAACAGAACATATTTAGCAAAACATTGGACAACGGTTGAAGGTGGAACATTCAACTTATATTTTGCTTTTTTTGAACTTGGTTACAAGTTATTAAAACCTAATGGAAAACTTGGCTACATAACGCCCAACAACTATTTCACATCACTTGCAGGAGAAGCAATTCGCAAGTATTTTCAAGACAAAAAATGTGTTTCAAGGATTATAGACTTTAGCCACAAAAAAGTTTTTGATGCCCAAACTTATACTGCACTTACTTTTTTAAACAAACAAGAAAACGAAGCAATTACATTTGACAGAATTAAAGAAGGATATAGTCCCGAAGAATTTTTGCCAAACGCTAACGGTTCGCCAAATTATTTAAAAGACCTTAATTTTAAAAAATGGCGATTACTAAAAACAGACGAACAGCAAAACATAAAAACGATTGAAACAATTGGCAAACCTATTGGTAAACTTTTTGACATTTGCGTAGGTATAGCAACGCTAAAGGACGAAATATTTTTTATTGACGGCACTAAAACAAAAGATGGTTGTTATTTAAAAACAACGGTAAACGGAACATTTGAAATTGAAAAAGGAACTGTAAAACCAGTTTACAAAATTTCCGATTTCAAAACACAAGAAGAAGCAGAGCTAAATACAAGGAAAATTATTTTTCCATACATCATTAAGAAAGGAATTGCTACCGCAATTCCTGAAAATGATTTCAAAAATAAATTCCCAAAATGCTATGCTTATCTTTTGACTGAAAAAGAAAATTTATTAGCAAGAGATAAAGGAAAAGTAAACTTTGACCCTTTCTTTGTTTGGGGCAGAACACAAGGACTAACAAGGACTGGAAAGAAAATTTTAAACCCTACATTTAGTCTGCACCCAAGATTTTTATTAGTTGAAGAACACGAAGCTTTTTTTACAAATGGTTACGGACTATTTTTTCGTGAACCTGAAATCCAAGGTTTATTTAATGAACCTGTTAATCCAATTGGCAAGTTAGAAAATATAGATGTTGTTCAGAAAATTTTGAACTCTTGCGTAATGGATTATTATGTAACCAAAACAAGTGTTGCAATTGAAGGTGGTTATCCTTGCTATCAGAAAAACTTCATTGAAAAATTCACAATTCCAGAATTAACTGAGGACGAAATTGAATTGATTAGAAGTTTAAAAGACACCATTGAAATTGATGAGTTTTTAATTGCAAAATATCAGTTGACTATTTACTTGCCAAATCTTTCATTGTAGGTCTGTAACAGTTCAGGGATAAACTTACTCCACGACAATTCGCTAATATCAACCGTACAATCTTCAGGTATCAAGCCATCTTTTATCAACTCCACATTTGTATTGTAAATTTTCGCAGGACTTCTATTGAAATCAACAATTAGCAAACAGACTTTTTCGTATTTATAGAAATTTTTCTCAATTCCCTTTCTGTTGTTGATCGCTTGAAATGACTTAATATATTTTAGAACTAATGCTTGGCTTATTTTTTTGAAGACAACTTTACTTTCTCTAATTGCTTTGTCATCATATTCAGGAACTGCAATCATATAGACTTCCCCCATACACATATTTGGGCAACGGTCATGAAGATTTATTGCCTCTGACATAGTTCTCTCGTATAGCGTGTCAAAGTTTTTCTGGATACTACTTATTTGACTTCTAACGTTAATAGATATTGTCCTTTCAGTAAATTTTTCGCCAAATTCATCAACAACATCTTGCAGTAATCCTTCTTCTAATATTTGTTCAGCCTTCTTATGGTTAGGAACTACACATACATCTTGATTTTTTCGTTTTCGTGAACCAGCAAGTTTTAATTCAGGTGTTCTGGAATTAAGAGGAGGAAAAATAAAATCCTTTGCAACACCTGCCTTTATCAACTCGCTTTTAACTGCTTCGTGCAAATTCAAAATAGGTCTTGAAGACCTTATCATTGCTTGTTTCGCTTCTTCGCCACCCTTTTTAATTGAACCCTCAATTAAGGTTTTGAAATTATTTACTGCTTTTTGTATGTTTATTGAATTCGGCATCGTTAAAAAATTCTTTTATTGTTACATTTAAGGCAGTCGCAATCTTTTCAATATTGACAATTGATACATTCCGTTGACCGTTTTCTATACTTGCAATGTAACTTCTATCCAAGTCAGCAGCAAAAGACAAATCCTTCTGCGACATAGTAGCAGTTTCTCGGAGTTCCTTGATACGTTGACCTATTATTAGTTTTACATCCACGGGGCAAAAGTCCGAATATGTTGACTATAAATCAAAGACTATAAGTAACACTTGAAAATAAACTGGCAGCCTTATGGGTAGCACATTTGCATTTTACAAGCGCTAATGCTAACAAAAAAATGCAAAAGAGTTACTAATCCAAAGCATAGACAGTTCTATACTAGACAGGACAGACCACTTACGAAAGAAGAAGGGCAGACTGTAAAAGTACCTATCCAAAAGTGGCGGTTCTGCGCTTCGTATGACAATTTTTCGTATAATTGAAGTGCAGTTCTCTGAATGAAGTTTAGTGGTAAAAATGCCACCTTTGGGTAGCTGAAAAACGTCAGAAACCAAAAATAAATCATTCAATTTCCACCTGTATCTTGTTCGGTATCCTCCTCCATCATCCTCTCCAACAACTCCACCGCAGCATCCGCAATAACAGTTCCCGGACCAAAAATAAATGCGGCTCCTGCATCGGTTAAAAATGCATGGTCTTGTTGGGGAATTACACCTCCAACTACCACCATAATATCTTCGCGACCGTAATTTTTTAATTCGGAAATTACCTGTGGAACTAGTGTTTTATGTCCTGCTGCAAGTGAGGAAATTCCAATAATGTGCACGTCGTTTTCAATGGCTTGTTTAACCGCTTCTGCGGGAGTTAAAAATAAGGGACTTATATCTACATCAAATCCAATATCGGCAAATGCTGTTGCAATTATTTTTGCTCCGCGGTCGTGACCATCCTGGCCCAGTTTGGCAATTAAAATGCGTGGTCTTCTGCCTTCATGTTCCGCAAAGGCATCACTTAATTGTTTTGCTTTAATAAAACTTTCATTTTGCATAACTTCTTTTTGATATACTCCCGAAACGGATTGAATATTTGCAGCAAATCTTCCGAAAACTTTTTCCATAGCAAAGGATATTTCTCCCAAAGTTGCACGTTTTCTCGCAGCATCAATTGCAAGTTCCAGTAAATTGCCTTCGCCGCTTTCGGCACAACTTGTAATTTTATTTAACGCAGTTTCCACCTCCGCCGAATTGCGTTCCAATCTGATTTTATTTATCCTGTTAATTTGTTGTTCACGCACTGCAGAATTGTCAACAGATAAAATTTCCATATCGGCATTTTGTTGTTCTTCCTCTTCACTCAGTTTAAATGCGTTTACACCAACAATAATATCCGTTTTTGCATCAATTTGTCCTTGTTTTTTTGCAGCTGCCGATTCAATGCGCATTTTTGGAATACCCGCCTCTATTGCTTTGCGCATTCCGCCTAATTGTTCCACTTCTTCTATTAATTTCCAGGCTTCTTCAATTAATTGTGCTGTTAAACTTTCTACAATATTACTTCCTCCCCAGGGATCAACAGTATCACAAATACCGGTTTCCTTTTGCAAATAAATTTGTGTGTTTCGCGCAATTCGCGCCGAAAAATCGGTGGGTAATGCAATTGCTTCGTCCAGACTGTTTGTATGCAAACTTTGTGTTCCGCCCAAAACTGCAGCAAGTGCTTCAATGCAGGTTCTGGCAATATTATTATAGGGTTGTTGTTCTGTTAAACTCCATCCGCTTGTTTGACAATGTGTTCGCAGCATTAAAGACTTCGGATTTTTTGGGTCGAATTGTTTTATTATTTTACTCCACAAAAATCGCGCAGCCCGCAATTTTGCAATTTCCCGAAAATGATCCATTCCAATTCCAAAGAAAAAAGATAATCGCGGAGCAAATTCATCAATTTGTAATCCCGCATCAATTCCCGTTCTTACATATTCCAAACCATCCGCTAAAGTATAAGCTAATTCAATTTCAGGAGTTGCCCCTGCTTCTTGCATGTGATATCCCGAAATGGAAATGGAATTAAACTTCGGCATGTGGGCAGCGCAATATTTAAAAATATCCGCAACCAACCGCATGCTCGGCGCAGGGGGATAAATGTAAGTATTGCGCACCATGAATTCCTTTAAAATATCATTCTGAATGGTACCTGTTAATTGCTCCAATTTAACGCCTTGTTCTTCCGCAGCAACTATATAAAATGCCATAATTGGAATTACAGCACCGTTCATGGTCATACTCACACTCATTTGATCGAGCGGAATAGTATCAAATAATATTTTCATATCCTCTACCGAATCTATTGCAACACCTGCCATTCCAACATCTCCATAAACTCTTTCATTATCAGAATCATACCCGCGATGTGTTGCAAGATCAAAGGCTACGGATAATCCTTTTTGTCCCGCCGCTAAATTCTTCTTATAAAATTCATTTGATTTTTCTGCAGTGGAAAATCCTGCATATTGTCTAATGGTCCAGGGTTGCAATACAAACATAGTAGAATAGGGCCCACGCAAAAAAGGATCTAATCCGGGCATGGAATTAATTGCAGAAATAAAATTTTCAGGTGGAATAACTGCAGTAAATTCAGTGTGATAATTTTGAAATTGTATATCGGTAAAATCAGGTTTCATTTATTTCGTTTAATACTTGGCGTAAAAATTAATTTTTTAGATTCTTTTCTTTCCAGCTGGCCAAAAATCCACCTGCATTTTCTATTTCTATAAATCGTAACCAGGCCTTTTCTGCAATTTGAGTGGTAATATTTTCAAGGTAAAAACTACCATTCGCAGCATCGCGATAACTGTCTAAATGCGTTTCATACCGCAATAAATTCTGAATATGTGTAGCCGATCTTTTGGCAAATGAATCGGGTTCTTGTTGATCGGGATCATATCCGCAAATACTTAATACATCACATCCTCCAAGCACTGCACTCATCGCTTCGGTAGTGGTGCGCAATAAATTACTTTGTTTATCCTCTGTTTTTAAATTTAATTTTGAAGTGCTTACATGCATATACGGATTTGGAATAAAATCAATATCTTCTATAAAAAATTTTAATAAATTATTCCACAACACTTTAAAGGCACGCAGTTTTGCAATTTCTAAAAAATAATTACTTCCAACCGAAAATCGGAAGGTAATTAAATGAATTAATTCTTCCAGAGGAACATTGCGTTCTGCCAGCTGATCAAAATAATCACTTGTAATTGCAAGCGTATTTGCCAATTGCTCTACAACATCTTCCTCCTCCCTAAAAATATATTCTATTTTTAACAATTTACAATCCTGTAAATGACCTGATATTCTGAAAAAAATATCTGCCAGATTATTAAAGGATTTATTTTGATTTAAAATATTTCCGGTTTGCAACCAAAAACCTATTGGATCAAATTCCAGTGATTGCACTAATCGATCTCTGTCGCCAATAAACCCAATTCGTTCCCGCCATATACTTACAATTTCCTCTTTTGTAAGATCACCTTCCACATTAAATGCAAAATTTGCGGCGTGTTTAATTTTTCTGATATGATCAACAACAATATCCCAAACCATATCCGATTCGGCACTCAACCTAATATAATTAGAACCTCGTTTTAAAGATTCTATTACAAGATCATTTAAAATTTCACCTTCATGCATGGTAACCTCCTCACAAATATTCCAGGTAACATTGCGCGAAGAATCTTCTGCGGCACCTTCTAAAAATTCCGGATCCAATTCCGCTAAAAAATCGTCCGCAGCATCATGTTCATATTTTGGAATATCTTCTTTGGTGTACAGAGGCTGAATTTCGATACCTGCAACAGTACGCAATAGTTTTTCATTAAAGTCAGCGCCCTTTAGATCCTTATTTACTAGGGTAAGCCATTGCTGTTTATCTGATTTGGGAATATCGTCGAACAAATTTTCCATGCATCAAAGGTATTAACTGAAAACACCTTTTTAAAACGGGTTCGCTTTATCCTCTATATATTTGTGAAAAATTAGTATCAATGCAACTCGAGAATTTATTAACAGAAATTAAAGACAACATCCTTTATATCACCATCAACCGGCCAAAAAATCTGAATGCCCTCAACATAAAAACAATTGTGGAGCTGGATGAGGTGTTTGAAGAATTTATGTATAACGACGAAGTGAAGGGTGTGATAATTACCGGAGCAGGCGAAAAGTCCTTTGTGGCAGGAGCCGATATTTCTGAATTTGCCGATTTTACTCCTGATCAGGGAAAAACCATGAGTGAGAACGGACATGACGCTTTCGATAAGATAGAAACATACCATAAACCCGTAATAGCCGCTGTAAATGGCTATGCTCTTGGGGGAGGATGTGAGCTTGCAATGGCATGTCATTTGCGCGTTGCCAGCGAAAATGCCATTTTCGGGCAACCGGAGGTGAATTTAGGTCTCATCCCCGGATACGGTGGAACGCAAAGGCTCGTGGAATTGATTGGAAAAGGCAAGGCATTGGAACTTTTGATGACAGGCGATTCAATAAATGCGGTTATGGCTAAGGATCTTGGATTGGTTAATCACGTTGTTCCGCAGGCTGAACTCCTTGCAAAGTGCGAAGAGATCCTGAAAAAAATTATTTCAAAAGGACCTGTTGCAGTTTCCAAGGTGATACAATGTGTAAATGCACATTTCAAAGGAGGCGGATATGTTGGGGATGCCTATCAGGCCGAGATTACACAGTTTGGTCAATGTATTGAAACGGAGGATTTTGTAGAAGGAACAAACGCCTTTTTAGAAAAAAGAAAACCCGAGTTTAAAGGAAAATAATTTATGAACACATGGCGTATTTGCAGTTTATCCTTTTTATTGTTTTTTACAATAGGTAATACCGTATTTGCTCAAACCAATGCAAAACCGCCATTTCAATCGGTTAAGATCGGCAATCAGGAATGGATGACCCTGAACTGGGACTACAAAACGCCTAAAAGCTTTTTTTATAATAACGATTCTACTACAGACACTAAATATGGCAGACTTTATTATTACAGCAACGCCCTGGTGGCTTGTCCTCCCGGCTGGCATTTGCCAACCCTCGACGAATGGTGGGAGCTTATAAACTACCTCGGTGATATTAATAAAGCAGGTCCAAAAATGCTTGCTGACAACGATTCCAGTGTGCATTTGCTCGCGGGCGGATACAAAAGTGCCAATATTAACGAGGGAGAAGAACTTTTTGGATTTTTAGAAACTTACGCCTTTTACTGGACCGCCACTCCGGATGCAGAACAAACAGCTTATGCAGTGCATATCACTAAATCTACAGGTGAAATTGAAATAACAAGTTACAGAAGAGCAAATGGTTTTTCGGTGCGCTATGTTAAAGACAAATGAGTTGATTTTTATTTCCTGATAAACGTCAAGTGAAGGAAGTGAATATTAAACATGTCAATAGTAATATTAGAAAAAGTGGTTTCATATATTAAAAGTACCAAAAAAGTTGCACATACTTCCCTTAATTCAAAATTCACCTATTTTCAAACGCTATTAGACGCCGCAGAAATTCAAGTTCATCTAAGAATTCCCCGCCCGCTTAGGAACTTGAGCAACTCCATCGATAACATCTCAATCATCCTCAAATTCTATGCATCAAACAGTGCAGCCCGCAACTGCAGAAACTTCAGCAAAAAGCACTTGTGGGACTTCTTACCTGATAAAAATCAAACGTTGTTCCACATAAAAATCATAATCTGTTTTCACACATTTAGTGTTACTTCCTACAAATAGCAAGACTTTCGCATTATTTTTGCCCTCCGCCTATTTTTTTACCGGCGAAATCGCAATTTATTTTTACTGCCATATTTGGCAAAATATAGGTTAAAATGCCTGAAAAATTAAGAAAGAAAGACGCACTCGATTATCACTCTTCCGGTCGTCCGGGAAAGATTGAGGTAATTCCTACCAAATCAACAAAAACCCAGCGCGACCTTTCACTGGCTTACTCTCCCGGAGTAGCTGAGCCATGCCTGGAAATTGCGGAAGATGTTTCAAAAGTTTATAAATATACTGCAAAAGGAAATCTTGTTGCCGTTATAACCAATGGCACGGCGGTTCTGGGTTTAGGAGATATAGGTCCCGAAGCATCTAAACCGGTAATGGAAGGAAAAGGTTTATTATTTAAAATTTATGCTGATATTGATGCCTTTGATATTGAACTCAATTGCACCGATGTGGATGATTTTGTAAAAATCGTGAAGGCGATGGAACCTACCTTCGGAGGAATAAACCTGGAAGATATTAAAGCACCGGAGTGTTTTGAAATTGAAAAAAGATTAAAAGCCGAATTAAATATTCCGGTAATGCACGACGATCAGCACGGCACTGCAATTATTGCAAGTGCTGCCATGATAAATGCAGTGGAAATAGTGGGGAAGAAATTGGCAGAAGTAAAAGTGGTTTTTTCCGGTGCCGGAGCATCTGCTATTTCCTGTGCTAAATTATTTGTGGAATTGGGAATCACAAGGAGCAATATTCTTATGTTGGATAGTCAGGGAGTACTCAATGCGCACCGAGAAGGACTTGATGAATACAAAAGCTTATTTGTAAACGACAGCAAAGCAAATACACTGGCAGAAGCGCTTGTTGACGCTGATATTTTTGTTGGTTTATCGAAAGGAAATATCGTTACGCCAGACATGCTGCTTAAGATGGCTAAAGATCCCATTGTTTTTGCACTTGCGAATCCAACTCCCGAAATACCTTACGATGATGCTGTGAAAACCCGCGAGGATGCGATTGTTGCTACAGGCAGATCTGATCATCCTAACCAGGTAAATAATGTTTTAGGATTTCCATATATTTTCCGTGGAGCACTTGATGTGCAGGCCACCGAAATAAACGAAGCTATGAAGGTTGCTGCAGTGAGAGCTCTTGCTGCACTTGCAAAAGAACCTGTTCCCGAATTTGTGAACATGGCATACAGCGAAAAAAATATTCAGTTCGGAAGAACTTATATCATTCCAAAACCTGTTGACCCGCGATTAATTACCCGTGTTGCTCCGGCTGTTGCAAGAGCTGCTATGAAGTCGGGGGTTGCCAGAAAACCAATTTTGGATTGGGAGGAATATGAACATACACTTTCCACACGCTTGGGGCTAGAAGAACAATTAATAAAAGCAATTACAAGCAAAGCAAAACAAAATCCGAAACGGGTTGTATTTGCAGAGGCTGATAATTTTAAAATATTAAAAGCTGCCCAAATTGTAAAAGAGGAAGGTATAGCCAAACCAATATTATTAGGACCTGTAGATAAAATCAGGGCCATAATCGAGGAAAACCAGCTTGACCTTCAGAATGTTCCGATTATAGATACCCGTGCCAGAGAACAAGACGAAAAACGTGCCCACTTTGGCGAATTATTTTTTAACAAAAGAATGCGTCGTGGTATCAACCTTTACGAAGGTAAAAAAATGATGCGCGACAGAACCTATTTTGGTGCAATGATGGTGGAAACGGGCGAGGCGGATGCATTGATATCGGGTTTAACAAGACAATATCCGGAAACCATAAAACCGGCTCTGCAGATAATTGGCAGGGAAGATGGTTCAAATCGCGTTGCGGGAATGCATATTGTGTTGACCAAACACGGCCCAATATTTTTTGCCGATACTACCGCTAATTTCACTCCCTCTACCGAAGAACTGGTTGAAATTACTGCACTTACTGCAAAGGCTGTACGGCAGTTTAATATTCAACCCAAGATCGCATTGTTATCGTATTCCAATTTTGGTTCGGTAGAAAATGAAGATACTATAAAGGTGCGTAATGCTGTTGCAATTTTGAAAGAACGGTTCCCGGGAATGATTGTAGAAGGTGAAATGCAGGTGAATATTGCCTTCAACAAGGAATTGATGAAAGAAAATTATCCCTTCAGTGCCGTGGTGGACAAAAACGTAAACACCCTGATATTCCCGAATTTACAGGCGGCAAACATCGGTTACCAATTGATGCATTCCTTAGGGCAATGTGAGGTGATAGGCCCAATATTATTGGGAATGAAGCGCTCGGTGCATATTTTACAATTGGGATCATCGGTTCGCGAGATCGTGAATATGGTTGCCATTGCAGTTACTGATGCACAGGTGAAATCGAAACGTAAAGTATAGATTTTTGCACCTGATTTTTTGTGGAAGGAAAGATTTGACACAACGATTATAACATTTTAAATAAAAAAATATTTATATATCCCATATTTGCAACCAACTGAATATTTGATTCATTCACAATCTAGATATTCAGTTGAAAAACACATATTGTTTTAAGTATGATCGCCTATCTGAACGGAGACTTTAAAGTAAAAAATCCAGCATACATTATTGTGGAATGCAATGGTGTTGGATATCAGGTGAATATAAGCCTGAATACCTATTCCAAGGTGCACACTTTGGAGAAAGGAAAATTACACACATATTTGCATGTGCGTGAAGATGCTCAGATCTTATATGGATTTGCCGATGAGGCGGAAAAAAACCTGTTCATTCATTTATTATCTGTGCAGGGCGTTGGCCCAAATACAGCGAGAATGATACTTTCCAGCATGACCGCAGCAGATTTGGAAGATGCAATTTTGCGCGACAACGATAAATTGTTGCAAAGTATAAAGGGTGTGGGCCCTAAGATGGCAAAAAGGCTGTTGATAGACCTGAAAGATAAAATTGGAAAAACATCGGTTTCGGCGGAAAATTCTTTTGGTAACGTACACAATACTATAAGAGAAGAAGCGTTAAGTGCATTGGCGATGCTTGGGTTCAGCCGTTTGCAAGGGGAAAAGGCTGTTGCAGCGGTATTGAAAGCTGATCCAGGAGTCAACGATGTAGAAACTTTAATAAAATCAGCATTGAAGAATTTGTAAACACGAGGTTTTGGCAGTATCTAAATTTATTCCCCAAATTTTATTAGGAACTACAATCGGTGCCACGGCGCTCGCAGGAATCCTTTTTTCGGATGCTAACATTAATAATTATTCCTCTTCCGGTTCCTCTTATGCCTTGTCTCCTATAATTCCTCAGGACACACCTCCCGATCTTCCCTTTCCCTTCGATGATGATTCGGAAAGCGATTTTTTTGATGATGATGAAAACAATTTCGACCTCAATCAGCAGGGAGGAGTTATTACACCAACTATAGTTTACGATCCGGAGACTGATCAATACATCTATCAGGAGCAAATAGGCGATGAATTTTATCGCGACCCGCAATATATTTCCTTTGAGGATTATCTTAAGGCACAAGAGGACAAAGCAATTGCAGATTATTGGAAAGAACGTTCCGGAGCGTCCAATTTGTTGGGTGGTGATGGAAAACCAATTCAGCTTACTCCCTTTAACGGGGAGTGTCGCTTATTCGACGGTTGTAATGTTGAGATACGCCCACAGGGAAATGTGGAATTAACATTTGGTGGAAGTTTTCAAAATATTCAGAATCCCATCCTTACAGAAAATCAACGCAAACAAGGCGGATTTGATTTTAACATGGATATTAATGCAAACGTGCTGGGTTCGATAGGAAATAATTTAAAACTCAATTTTAATTACAATACCCAAGCAACTTTCGAATTCGAAAATCAAATAAAACTGGAATACAAAGGAAAAGAAGATCAGATAGTACAAGGAATTGAAGCAGGTAACGTGAGTCTGCCTTTAACAACACAATTAATTCCGGGAACACAAACATTATTTGGATTAAAAACAGAATTACAATTCGGTCGTTTGAGTATGACCACTGTTTTATCGCAACAAAAATCTCAAACACAAAGCATACAAATAGAAGGCGGAGCTCAAAAAAGAGAATTTGAAATCTTTGCCGATGAATACGATGAGAACCGACATTTCTTTATGTCGCATTATTTCAGAAACGGATATCAGGGATGGTTATCTTCACTTCCTTATGTGAGTTCTCCTATCAATGTTACAAAAATTGAAGTTTGGGTTACGAATACCACAGGTGAAACAGAAAACACTCGTGATGTTGTTGCATTTTCCGATCTTGGTGAACCGGATTCTATTTATTGGGGTGTGATAGATCCTGCAGGAACAATCAGTTCCTTAACTCCGGGTGGATTTCCATCCAATTATGCAAATGATCTTTATCAAAAATTAAATGCATCAGCCGGAACACGCGATCTCAATACGGTAATTTCTACTTTATCAGGGCCAACTTTTGCAATGCAGGCTACGCAGGATTATGAAAAAACGAGAATGCGTAAATTGGCTACTACAGATTATATCTTCAACCCTCAACTCGGATTTGTTTCGTTAAATACAACTTTACAACCAGATGATGTATTAGCAATATCTTACGAATATACTTATCAGGGACAAACCTATCAGGTGGGTGAATTTTCAAGTGATCTTCCGCCCGGTGTAGATACTTCCAATGTGTTATTTATGAAAATGCTGAAAAGCACTTCCGCAATTACACAAATTCCTTTGTGGGATCTGATGATGAAAAACGTTTATTCATTAGGGGCGTTTCAGGTGAGCAATGAAGGATTCAGATTAGACGTTTTATATCAGGATCCGGGTGGTGGATTAAAAAGATATATTCCCGCAAATAATGCGAATGTAAATAGCAAACCATTAATTAAATTATTGGGATTAGACAGATTAAATAATAATAATGACCCACAATCTGATGGTATATTCGACTTTGTAAACGGTATTACCATCAACACGCAAAATGGTCGTGTTTATTTTCCGGTACTCGAACCATTCGGTGACTTTTTGAGAGATGAATCTGTGTTTGGAGATGATATTGAAGTAGAAAAATTTGCATACGATGAATTGTATAATGAAACTAAAACAATAGCATTACAATTTCCGCAATTCGACAGATATGTAATCTCCGGAGAATATAAATCCAGTGTATCATCGGAAATTTATTTAGGTGCTTTTAATTTACCAAAGGGATCTGTGCAGGTAACTGCAGGCGGACAATTATTAACAGAGAATGTTGACTATACTATCGATTATTCTTTGGGAAGATTAAAGATTGTAAATGAATCCATTTTAAATTCAGGGCAACAAATTAATGTTACATTTGAAAATAATGCCTTTTACGGATTTCAAACTAAATCTTTAATTGGAACGCGTTTCGATTATTGGATAAACGATAATTTCACATTAGGTGCAACATGGTTGCATTTATCGGAAAGACCATACACACAAAAAGTAAATATTGGAGATGATCCTATTTCTAATACCATGTATGGTTTCGATATGAACTATACGCAGGATGCTCCCTGGTTAACACGCGCTTTAGATAAATTACCATTATACAGTACAAAAGAAGCATCCACATTTAGTTTTACAGGTGAAGTTGCAACCTTCCGCCCGGGTCACTCTAAAGCAATTGGAAAAGATGAGGCGGGAACAATTTATATCGACGATTTTGAAGGAAGCAGAAGTGCATACGATTTGAAATTTCCATTCGCAAGCTGGGTGCTTGCAAGTACTCCGCAAAATGCAACAGATGAATTCAGCGATATCTTATTTCCGGAAGCAACATTATTCGACAGTTTAGAGTACGGAAAAAACAGAGCAAAATTTTCATGGTATAATATTGATCCATTATTTAATGAGGATAATAATCCTTCACAACCCGATCACTTATCTGCTGCCGATCTTTCTAATCACTACACCATTCAAATTGATGAAAAAGAAATTTTTCCGCAGGCAGATTTTGAAACAACGGTATTAACACAACTCACCACATTCGACCTTGGATATTATCCAACAGAAAGAGGACCATATAACTATGATGCAGCACCTACATTTTTTTCTGCAGGTTTAAATATTGATGGCTCAGGTCAGTTAGCTGACCCGGAATCACGTTGGGGTGGTATCATGCGCAACCTGGAGACAAATGATTTTGAAGCTGCGAACATCGAATTTTTAGAGTTTTGGGTGATGGATCCTTTCGATAACCGTGGACCTTTTGGCGAACAGGTTAGTGATGACGGATATTTATATATCAACCTTGGAAACGTTTCAGAAGATATCTTAAAAGATTCCAGAATGTTTTTTGAAAATGGTTTACCAAAAGATGGAACTCAAGATGGATTAGATCAAACGAATTGGGGTAATGTACCGAGAACACTTCCTATCACAACAGCATTTGATAATGATGTGGAATCTCGTGAAAATCAGGATAAAGGATATGATGGAATGGATGACAATCAGGAAAGTGATTTTCATGCACCATTTATTGCTGACGCTACAACATTGGTAGTTGGAACTCCCCTTTCAATAATTCAAAATGACCCGGCATCTGATGATTATCATTATTATCGCGGTGGAGATTATGATGATTTGGAATTAAGCATACTCGAACGTTATAAAAAATATAATAATCCGCAGGGAAATTCTCCAACAACAGAATCATCTCCTGAAGCATATCCAACTGCTGCAACAACAATTCCTGAAACAGAAGATCTTAACGACGATTTTACATTAAATGAAACAGAATCCTATTTTCAATACAGAATAAAAATGGGTCCTGATATGGAAAATACAAATCCATTTATTACGGATGTTGTTGTAGCAGCACATACCTTTAAAGATGGAAGCACCGATTCCATTAAATGGTATCAATTTAAAATTCCGATTGATCAGTACGATTCTAAAATAGGAAGTATACAGGATTTTAAATCCATTCGATTTATCAGAATGTATATGACGGAATATGAAAAACCTTTGATCATGCGTTTTGCACGTTTGGAATTAGTGCGAAATCAGTGGAGAAGATATCAGTTTTCTTTATTAAATCCTGGTGAATATTTACCGGATGACGATGGCAACGAAACTGATTTTAATGTTTCCTCAGTAAGTATTGAAGAAAATTCCGTTCGTCAGCCAATACCTTATGTTTTACCTCCTGATGTTGATCGCGAGCAAACTTTAGGAAGCGGAAGTTCTGTTTCTACCTATCAGCAAAATGAACAATCTTTAAGTATGCAAATTTGTCCTTTACAGGATGGAGATGCACGCGCAATATTTAAATCATTAAATATCGATTTACGTCGTTATGGTCGCATGATCATGAACGTACACGCAGAACCACTTCCTGATGCACCGCTTGCAACATTAAATGATGGCGACTTGCATTTATTTATTCGTTTGGGTTCCGATTTTACAAATAACTTTTATGAATACGATATTCCTTTAACAGTTACAAAATTGCCTTTACCAGCCGGAACAACAGATGATGAAAATGTGCGCAGTGCAATTTGGGCAACTTTAATTGATTTTCCGCTTGACTCATTGGTTGCAATTAAATCGCTGAGAAATAATGCACAAATATCTCCGCTTACTCCGTATTCTGTTTCAGTTGATGATGGAGTTACTTATACCATTATTGGTAATCCCGATTTAGGATATGTGGAAGAAATAATGATCGGGGTGCGCAATCCGAAAGAACCAGGCAGCAGCGGAGCAGAATTTTGTGCTGAGGTTTGGGTGAACGAATTGCGTTTAACAGGAATAGATGAAAGCGGCGGATGGGCAGCACTCGCACGCGCAGATTTTAAATTGGCAGATCTCGGTAATTTAACTGTTTCCGGAAACATGCACACCGCCGGTTTTGGAACCTTGGAACAACAAATTGACGAGCGTTACAAAGATAATTTTTATCAATACGCAGCATCTCTGAGTTTGGAATTAGGTAAATTTTTACCGCAGGGTTTTGAATTGCGTTTGCCATTTTATGCAAGTATTTCTGAATCATACAGTAACCCTGAATTCGATCCTTACGAATTGGATGTTGATCTTGCAGAACAACTTGCTGATATTACTGAAACCTTTGGACAAGATTCCGCAGACGTTTACAAAAAAACAGTAATAGATTATATCGCCGTAAAAAGTATTAACTTAACAAACATTCGTTTTGAGCGCGGACAAAATGGAGGAAATCCACATCCATGGGATAAGGAAAATTTCGATCTTACACTGGCATATTCTCAGGAGTACAACAGCAATCCAACTTTGGAATACGATATTATTGATCGCTACAAAGGTGCTTTGGGATATAGTTTTAATCAAAAAGCAAAATTCATTACGCCTTTTGAAAAATTAATTGATAAAAAATATAAGTGGCTCACTCCGGTTCGTGATTTTAATTTTAATTTATTGCCAACAGGATATAGTTTCAGAACAGAATTAAATCGTCAGTTTGGACAAACTTTAATGCGCGATATTTATGGCGACGGATTAATTGATCCTACTTTTGATAAATATTTTACATGGGACAGATATTACGGAATTAAATTTGAACCGGCCAAGTCGATTAAAATAGATTTCTCTGCAACAAATAATGCACGTATTGATGAACCTTACGGCGCTTTAGATACACAGGAAAAAAGAGATACACTTTGGAATAATTTCATGGATCTCGGTAGAAACACAAATTACCGGCATACACTCGCAGTAAATTATACTTTACCTATCAGTAAATTACCGGCCTTTAGTTGGATAACTGTTAAATTAAATTACAATACTTCTTATGGTTGGATAGCAGGTTCTTTGGGATTAGCTGATACTTTGGGTAATACCATAAATAATTCGCAATCAAAATCAGTAAACGGCGAATTTAATTTCCGGAATCTTTATAATAAATCAAAATTCCTGAAACAATACAATACCAATACCTCTCCTCCAAAAGGTGCAAAACCGGCCAAAGACGAAAAAGATCCTGACGATCCGGATGGAGATGCACCTAAAAAATCTAAAACTCCAACAGTTTCTGCTCCTGTTGAAACTTTAGTGCGTTTAATGATTGGATTAAAGAGAATAACAGTTAATTATTCGCAGAATTACGGAACTACCTTGCCCGGTTTTATGCAAACATCTCAGGTATTGGGATTAAATACTGCCACCACTGCTCCGGGTTGGGATTTTATTTTCGGATATCAGCCTTCTTATAAATGGTTGGATAGCATTGCTAATAAAGGTTGGTTGAGTTCAGCTCCTTCTTTGAATTATTTGTTCATGCAAACTTACAGCGAGAATCTGGATGTACGCGCCAACTTCGAACCAATAAAAGATTTCAGATTAGACCTCAATTTAAATAAAACCTATTCGAAAAATCACTCCGAATATTTTAAAAATACTTTAACTGTGGAAGATCCATTATATGAACATTTAAATGGTGTTGATGCAGGAAGTTTTACAATAAGTTACAGCATCATGGGAACTGTATTTGAGAAACTATCATCGCAGGAAGTATCTGCAACCTTCAAACAATTTGAAGCGAATAGAGAAATAATTTCCCAGCGTTGGCAAAATGAATTAAATACCGTGTATTCCAATGAAATATTCTTTAATCCGCTAGACAGCACCTTTAATCCAAATTATGCAGAAGGTTATGGACCTTATTCGCAAGATGTATTAATTCCGGCGTTCCTTGCTGCTTACACAGGAAAAAGTGCTGCTGAAATTTCGTTAAATGCATTTGATCAGATTCCAAAACCTAATTATAGAATTACCTATAATGGTTTAAGCAAATTACCCGGATTTAAAAAATTGTTCTCTGCATTTACAGTTACAAGTGCATATACTTCCACATTAGCATTAAATAGTTTTGTAACGGATCTTGATTTTGACGGAAATTATTATGCTTATGCGCACGTTGTGGATACACTAACAGGAAACTTTGTTGCATTATATGATATCCCGAATGTGCTGATCAATGAATCATTATCACCGCTTATTGGAATTGATGCAACTTGGGTAAATGGTATCACATCCAAATTTGATTTCAAAAAATCGAGAACACTCACTATGAGTTTTATTGATTATCAATTGACTCAAATTCATTCTACCGAATTTACAATTGGAATGGGTTATAAAATGACAGGATTTACATTTCCATTTAAATGGAGAGGCAAACGTCCAAATCTTGAAAACGATCTTACTTTTAAATTCGATTTTAGTTTCAGAGATGATATTACCACCAATTTCAGATTGGATCAGGATCTCAACGAACCAACAGGTGGTTTAACAAGTATTTCTTTGTCGCCAACCATTGATTATGTAGTGAACGACAGATTTAATATTCAACTGTATTTCGACAGACAAAAAACAGTACCTAAAATTTCAACTTCTTACCCTATTACCTCCACGAATGCAGGAATAAAGGTTAGGTTTAGTTTAAGCGAGTAATAAAAAATAAAATTTAATTATAATGCCCCTTCAATTTAAAAATTAAGGGGCATTATTTATTCGTTCATCTACCCAACAACTTTGGCAGGCGGCTAAGCGCAAATTATTTTCATCCGTAGTGTGAAAAAAAGGGTTGCCACGAATCAATAGCCCTCGACCTCACTGAGGTGGAAGGGAAAAAGGTTGCCACGAATACACGAATGAACAGCCCTCGACCTCACAGGTTTTCGAAACCTGTGCAGGTCTTAGGGAAATGAACCTATCAAAACAGCCCTCGGCCTCACTAAGGTGGACAAAAAAAGGTTGCCACGAATGCACGAATGAACAGCCATCGACCTCACAGGTTTCGAAAACCTGTGCAGGTCTGAGGGAAATGAACCTATCA
>Ga0163148_10000193_pt1 | contig 78959 bp, 63 predicted proteins | sample OliLakLV19MP7P2_FD_148606 | JGI IMG/M metagenome (GOLD analysis project Ga0163148, IMG submission 148606) | Freshwater microbial mat bacterial communities from Lake Vanda, McMurdo Dry Valleys, Antarctica- Oligotrophic Lake LV.19.MP7.P2 | ecosystem: Environmental > Aquatic > Freshwater > Lake >...
AGAATAATTAATTTAGATGGAAAAATACAGAAGCAAATCTTGCCACACCAGTTAGATATTACTACTAACACAATCACAATTAACATTTTATCTCTACTTTCAGGAATTTATTTCTTAGAAATTACTGACAATCAGTTGATAGTTTATTCTTCTAAATTTTCAAAAACAAACTAAAAATTTTATTTCATCAACAATCATTCTACCTCAATACTTGGAAGTTTTTCATAGTTGTGCTGCCTTTGCATTCTATTTTCAAAAAGTAAGTGCCCGATGATAGATTTTGCACTTGTATTGGAAGTCTATAATCTCCATTTTGCAAGTTGCTATCCATAACTAATAGTTTCTGATTACCATTCAAATCTACAACAGATATGCGAGTTTCTCCGCCAGTTGATTTATAAGTCAAAAAGCCAATTTCCGAAACAGGATTCGGATAGAATGCAATATCCATAAGCTCTTGCTGTGCAACAGAGTTTGAACTTTTCTTAATGATTGGCACTAATTGGAAATCTTTAATCATTATGTTTTTAATAGCAGCATCCTCAATTCCAAACCAATCTTTCAAGAAAGAAGTATAAATAGATCGGAAATCAAATTGCATAGCCACATTGTCTTCCACAGTCACAGCCGATGGAATAACTGGGCTTACTCCATGAACCATTGGGTTTGAATTTGTGCCAAACACAAATAGTGGTGCAGCAGATCCATGGTCAGTGCCCAAACTTGAATTTGAGCCAATTCTTCTGCCAAATTCAGAGAAAGTCATACCCATCACTCTATCTTCCAAACCAAGCAATTTTAAATCGTCTTGGAATGCTGCTATAGAGTCTGAAAGTGTTTTGAGTAACGTTTCATGGGTTCCAGAAGTAGTTCCTTGTGTTTCTATTTGCTCGGCGTGGGTATCGAATCCACCAAGCCCAACAACATAAATCCTTGTTTTCAAACCACCAGAAATTAACTTAGCTACTATTTTTAATTGGTCTGCCAAGTTATTCGTACTTCTTGTATTTGCATTTGTAGTTGGGTACTTTGTAGAAAGATTTTTACCCGCTTTTGCAGCAGTTTCTATTGTTGTATTGTAAACTTTAGTCGTAGCCACCATACTACGAACAAATGAAACTTCTTCACCATAAGTATTATAAGGTAAATCATCTTCACCATCATTTCTAACAGTATAAAATTCATTTATGTCTGCAATCGCCATTCCAAGTGTATATACATCGCCTTGGCAAGTGGAACTTACTACACTTCCAATAGTAATAGAAGGTGGATCGGGCTGTGTAGTATTAGGATAATTATCAGGAAAGCCTGGGAATTGAGTATCTAAATATCTGCCGAGCCAACCCGAAGAAATTACTTTATCGGCATCGGAAGCCGAAGTCCAAATATCTGTAGATCTGAAATGCGAAAAATTCTGATTTGGATAGCCAGCAGATTGTACCACTCCTAACTTTCCTTCTTTGAAAAGGCTAGCCATTCCAGTCATACTTGGGTGCAAAGCAGTTGAATCAGTCAGCTTAAGTGCTTTTTTCTCATCTACCAATATATTTTGCCTAGCTTTTGCTAAATTGGAATATTGGTCTAGTGGAAGCACAGTATTTAGTCCATCGTTTCCACCTTGCAATTGAATCACTACAAGAATTCTATCGTTATCGGCAGCAATTTTTGCCAAATCATCGAAAACTGGCGATGCTTTCGCTCTTACGTTAATACCATTTAATATTATTGGAACTGCGGCCACTGTGCCTGCTGCTTGAATAAATTGTCTGCGTTTCATTTTTTTCATTCCTTACATTAATTGGTATTCTGACATAGAGCCAATTACAGTCAAAAGATAAATCATTTTATTAGTTAAGCCATCTGACACAGTTTTATCATTTTTATTTTTTTCGTAAAGTACCCATTGCTCACCCCAAGTATAGTCAGGCACTCCTTGCAGCAATACTAATTTCAAGAAATCCATTTGAGTTTGAGTCAATGGTTTCGGCATCAAAAGTTTCACCACATTTTCAATAAATAAATCCACATCTTTATAATTTGGAATAGACATAGCAAAAGTCAAATGATTCACTTTTATTGAAATACTACCATTTTTATAGCCAGCCGCAATTAAACCATCTGTGAATTTCAATCTATTTGCAATAGTTACTGACGATAGCCACAAATGATAAAACGATGGAATTTGATAATAAGCCGAATAACCTGCCACATTTGGTGGGTCAGCTAAATATAAATCCAGTAATATGCAGTAATAAACTATAATTACATTCACTGATTGATATGTATCCACTACTAAAGTATTTTGGTTTGGCTTTTCGCTCGGGATTTTTAAGTCAAATTGTTTTATGAAATTGAAAACGAAATCCAATGGATTTTTAATCATAGCCCCACGAAGTTCAGCACTAAAGAAATGTGCAGAACTAAGCAATGTTTTTAAAACTGGCTTAATATCAAAGTTACTATCTCTCAATAACTTGGCAAGTGGCTCAATAATTTCTGTTTCTATTTTTTCATCAATATTATAGAAAACAAAATAGCGATAAAGCTTGCGGCAAATATGTTTAGAAGCAGCTTCGTTTGCAAAAATCATATCTATTAAATGCAGATATTCTTTGTCGCCATTATTTGTAATTTGCTTTTTGCCAAATATAGTTGAGAACTGCTTTGTAGTTTTGTCGTGTTTATTGGAAGTGAAAGTTACAGCCCCAGTTTGTCTATTTAAGTTCCAACCTGTAAGCACTTTTGCTGCCGATTTTATGTCGTCTTCAGTATAATTTGTATAATTACCTGGGGCAATTTGTGGACCTTTGCCTACAGTGAATAACTCTAAAAGTTCCCTTGCATAGTTTTCATTTGGAGCACCTGCCGTATTTGAATTCCCATTCAAATAAACTAGCATATTGGCATCGATAGTAACTTTAGCGACTAAATCTTTGAAATTGCCTAAAGCATTATCTCTTAGTAAAGTGTTGTGGTTATAAATAAATTTACCAATTCTTGTGATATCAGTTTCGGTAGCAAAGTGGTTATGCCAGAAGAAAGTCATTTTTTCTGTGATGCTAAACTTTGGTTCGAGCATTTGAATAGCCCACCACATTTTGAAAGAATTAATTCGGTATCCTTCGACTAATCCATCGGGAGCTGCATTTATCCAAGTTTGACCAACAGGAACAGTAGTGTCATTTGGGCTAACATTGAGAGGTGGTGTGGGTAGGGCTATTTTTGTCAATAACTTATCAATTGAAGCATCTTTGCCTAAAGTCGTTGCCTCAGCAAGCTGACTTCTATAATAGCCAAACATAGTACGTCTTAGCAAATGGGCAGAATCTTCTTCAGTCCAAGTGCCAGCGTATGGCTCAAGCCCTTCTTTTATTTCGAAACCCATGGGAGCGTATTCAAGCGGAACTGCAGGTTCTTTCAGTTCACGTAGCTTTTCTTTTTGTTCAGCAATTAAATTAAAAAAATTCCTTCTATCCATCTTTTTCCACCTTAAGATTTTTCTCTTTGACAAATTAATGAAAAAAAGGTTTAATTGTTACAAAAAAAATGAAATTTTTAGAGCATCTTATTATATTCAATGAATTTGTAAAACAATTAAGAGTTTGTTTTACTAAGTTAATCTAAAGTAAATTTAAGTAAATAAATGAGATTAATGATGGATGGGAAATTATTTCTAATTACCTAAAAATAAAAAAGACAAGTCTTTTTAACAAAACTTGTCTTTTTTATTAGATTATTCAGTAGAGAGAGAGGGGTTCGAACCCTCGATACGTTACCGTATACACGCTTTCCAAGCGTGCCAATTCAGCCACTCTTGCACCTCTCCAGATTTCAATTGAATTGCTATTACATTTTCTCTGGTGCTGTGATTCCTAAAATGGTTAAACCATTTTTCATCACATATTTAGTGATCACGCTCAAATAAAGTCTTGCTTTTGATAGTTCCTCATCGTCTGCCAAAATTCTGCAATCGTGGTAGAAATTATGGAAATCCGAAGCTATGCTTTTTAAATATTCACATAAAGTATGTGGCTCAAATCTATCAGCAGAAAGCTTAATAACATCAGGGAATCTAAGTATAGATTTAATCAAAGTGATTTCTTTTTCGTGTTGAAGTAAATTCAAATTCGCATCTTTATAATCAGTTCCTTTGGCTCTTGCATTGTCCAGCACAGAGCAAATCCTAGCGTGTGCATATTGCAAGTAGAAAACAGGGTTTTTATCGCTTTGCTCTTTTGCCAAAGCTAAGTCAAATTCCAAATGAGTTGTAATATTTCTCATTATTAAAAAGAACCTAACCACATCTTCGCCAACTTCATCAAGTAATTCATCTAAAGTATAGCTTTTGCCAGTTCTTTTAGACATTTTAACTTGTTCGCCATTTTCTGTAAGTGTTACGAACTGATATAGCAAAACTTTTATTTTACTTTTGTCATAGCCTAAGTACTGAACTCCCGACATTACATCTGGAATAGTAGCAATATGGTCAGAACCAAATACATCAATGATAATATCAAAACCACGTTCGTACTTTTCAGCATGGTAAGCTATATCGGGCAAACGATAAGTTGGTTCTCCAGAAGTTTTGATAATTACTTTATCTTGCTCCTGACCCATTTCACTGAGTTTAAGCCAAGTAGCTCCGTCTTTATCGTAAGCTAAGTTTTGCTCTCTGAATTTAGCAACTACGGCTTTAATTTTGCCATCTTTATAAAGTGAGTCTTCATTGAAATAAACGTCTTGGTGGACGTTCATTTTGTCCATAGTTTCTTTTATTTTAGCGAAATTCCATTTCTCGCCTACCACTTTCAGGAATTCTAAATCTTCTTTTGTAGCCGCTTTAAACTTATCACCATATTTATCAATCACTTCTTGAGCAATTGTTTTAATATATTCACCGTGGTAAGCATTTTCAGGAAGTTCAAAATCGGGATTACCAAGCTGTTGCATATATCTTGCATGAATAGATAATGCAAGATTATTCATTTGGTTGCCAGCATTATTGAAATAGTACTCACGAGTTACATCATAGCCAAGCCAATTATATAAATTAGCTACAGTATCTCCAATAGCTGCATTTCTGCCGTGTCCCAAATGAAGCAATCCAGTTGGATTGGCACTTACATATTCTATATTAACTTTAATTCCCTTGCCTTGTTCTGCTTTTCCATACTCTGTTTGGGCAAGAGTAATATTTTTAAGTGCATCAATATAGAATTGGTTGCTGAATTTAACATTGATAAAACCAGCACCAGCAATGTTCACATCGATGATAATATTACTATCAAATTCCAAATTATCAATAATTTTTTGAGCAATTGCAGCAGGAGCTTGACGCATAGGTTTCGCAAGTTGCATAGCAATATTTGTAGCCATATCGCCGTGTTCTACATTTTTAGGAGTCTCAAATTTAAGACTTTCTATGCCATCGGGCACTCCAATTTTCTGGAGTGTCTCAGCAAAAACACTTTTAAGGTAATCAGACTGGTTCATTTTCAATTACTGTTCTAGGTTGTAAATTTCAACAGCTTTAGCTAATTCGATTGGGTGCATATCGCCTTCTGTATCAATTGTGTACATTTCTGAATCGCCCCAAAGTTTCTCGATTTTATAGAAGTTACGGTTTTCAGCAAGCATAAGATGTATTACCACATCGAAGAAATCTAAAATCACCCATTCTCCAGCTTCGTAACCTTCTATTTTTGGTTTCACTAACTGGTATTTTGTGCAATTTTCTAAAATCAAACTAACAATAGCATGTACTTGATTTACTGAGTCGCAACTAGCAATAACAAAGTATTCAGATGGTGCTGAATCTAGTTTTCTTAAATCTAAAACGAACACATTACTAGCTAATTTATCGTCAGCTAATTGAGCACATAGGATTGTTAACTTTTGGGATTCGGTTAGACTTTGTAGTTCTTCTGGCACTATTTTCCATTTATTAATATTGTAATCTACAAAATTACCATAATTTCGGGAGAAATTGAAAGATTATTAATAATCAGGTTAATATTTCTAATTAAATGGCTTAAGAGTTTTATAGTCTTTCCCAATTATGATAGTGGCACGAAGAAACAAAGTCGAATCTATATGCTTGCTGATTTGGTTTTCGTTGATGCCCAAAGCATAAGCCACTTTGAAAGCTGACTTTTTGTCACCAAGTCTGTCAATAACAATAGAGCTGGCAAGTTTTTCATTGGAATTACCAGTTTCCACTACGTCATAGCCAAGACTACGCATAAACTTTTGGGCTTTGGCTGCAATGCCTTTTTCGCCACAAGCATTAATTATAGCAACTTGAATTACCTCTTGCTTAGTATGTTTGGCATCTTCTATTTCAGTATCTACTGGTTTGAAAAGCACCACTCTGGAATAAAGAGATAACGAAAGAAGCAATGTAATCACAATGCAGCTTATCAATAAGCTATTTAGTACAATATTTGAGAATCTTTTATTTTTCATAACTATGTTTTTATAGTTATGCTACCTTCAAAGATTGTGCCGTAATTACTTAATCTTTATTTATACTTTTCGCAATATATAGCAAGCTTCCAAGCTAAGATAGTTTCGTACAAATGGAATTGCTTTCGCAAGTGCTGTGGTTTTCACAGTTGGCAAACCAAATTTCATTTTGAAAACTGGACGAATGAAATAATAATCCGATTGGAATACTTCAAAACCAGCTTCTGCCGTTGCTTTAAGAAATTTTTTAGGAGTAAGTTTAATATCTTGCAATCGTTTAACTTCCCAAATATCATTTTCTCTTCCGCCTTTCAAAAATGAATAGAAAAGCGAATCTGGGAGAATATGCACATAAGGATACATACCCTTTCCATTGCCAATAGTGTGTTGGTGTCCACCAAAAGGAGAATAATAAGGAGGAAACGAAACAAATAAAAAGCCGCCTGGCTTCATTATGTTTTTTATGTTTTTCAAAGCAAGTGCAGTGTCATCCAAATGTTCAATCACATCTCTAAGCAAAACCAAGTCATAAGCATTTTTCCAATCAGCTCTTGGTTCTTGCGTAAGAATATCGTGGCTCGTGAACTCAATTTTAAGTCCGCCAAGTTTTGCAATTTTGTCACCCATTTCCAAACGTGAAATAGAAATGTCAGTACCAAGTGCATTGTTAGCACCTTCTTCTACAAATGCAGCCAGTACTCCCCCTTCGGCAGAGCCAATTTCAGCTACTGAATCTCCTTTTTTAAAAGCACCCAATTTTTTCAAGTAAGGAACTACTGTTTCCACTCCCAAACCATACATATACCCCCAATAGTATTTGTCATTTTCGGTGATTTCCGAGCTGTCCATTATTTTTTTGTAGAAGTCAGTCATAATTTCTTATTAATTATCTATTTTTTGGTTTTAATTTTGTTTAATCACAAAATTACAAAATAGATTAATGAAAATAGCATATCTATCAACTTTCTACCCATTTCGTGGTGGTATAGCACAATTTAATGCCTCACTTTTCCAAGCTTTAAAAAAGGAAAATGAGATGAGAGCTTTTAATTTCAAAAGGCAGTATCCAGATTTACTTTTTCCTGGGTCTAGCCAGTATGTTACTGCCGATGACAAAGTAGAAAAAATTGAAAATGATAGATTACTTGATACGATTAATCCATTTACATATTTTTCGACAGCAAAAGCCATAAAAGAATTTGGAGCAGAAGTCTGTATCACTAAATTTTGGATGCCCTTTTTTGCTCCATCTTTAGGGACAGTACTCAAAAGCATTAGAAAAACTGGTACTAAGAATATTACGATTTTGGATAATGTAATTCCCCATGAAAAGCGAATTGGCGATATGCAATTGATTGATTATTTTTTAGATAAGAACGATTTTTTCGTGGCAATGAGCCAAAATGTGAAGAATGATTTGCTTTCTATTAAACCAGATGCAAAATTCCAAGTACTTACTCATCCACTTTATGATCACTTCGGTGAGAAAATGGAAAAAGTGGAAGCTAGGAATCAACTTAATCTGCCACTAAATAAAAAGCTATTGCTCTTTTTTGGCTTCATTAGAGATTACAAAGGACTGGATTTACTAATTGATGCTATGACTTATCTTGATGAAGAATATGAGTTAATAATTGCAGGAGAAGTCTATGGCAGTTTCGATAAATACAAAAAACAAATTCGAGATTTAAACTTAGACAGTAGGATTCATCATTTTGTTCGTTATATCTCCGATGATGAAGTACCCGCTCTGTTTTCAGCTACCGATGTTTGTGTGTTGCCTTATTATTCTGCCACTCAATCGGGAATTGTTGGAATAAGCCACCATTTTGATGTGCCTCTTGTTGCTACCAATGTTGGTGGACTGAAAGAAATTATAGCAGATACAGGTATAATATCAGAGGAGGTTTCACCTCATTCAATTGCCTTGGCTATAGAAGAAAGCTATAAATCAAAATATGATTTCCAAACCGCTATCCAAAATTTCAAGAAAAATTTAAGCTGGAAAAATTTCGGCAATAAGTTATTAGATTTCAATGCTTATAAAAGTGAGTGAAACTATTTATCAAAAATAAAATGAAAGCAGCTATTTCACGAAGTCTAAACTTTGCTTTTGAGCTCAACAAAATTTATTTATTGCTAACATACAAATTCAAATATGAAAAATCTTGAAATTAAAATTGAAAATCAAATTGCCACAATCATTATCAATAGGCCAGAAGTAAAAAATGCTCTCAATGCAGAGCTAATCTCAGAGTTAACTTCTGCTTTTATTGAGCTTGATAATAATCCGACTACTAAAATTACAATTATAACTGGCAATGGAAACATATTTTGCTCTGGTGCCGATCTAAATTGGCTAAGAGAAGTTAAAGATTATACTTATGAAGAAAACTTTAACGACTCTCAAAAACTTGTTGATTTATTGGAAGTGATTTCGAACCATAGGAAAACAACAATTGCTAAAGTAAATGGTAGTGCAGTTGGTGGAGGTGTTGGTATCATTCTAAGTTGCGATTTGATTTTCGCCAATTCAGAATCTATTTTTGGAGTTTCCGAAGTAGCAATTGGAATAATTCCAGCGGCAATTGTGCATTTGCTAATTCAAAGAATTGGAATCACAAAAGCAAAAGAATACTTAATTACAGGTAATAGGATTAGTGCACAAACTGCACAAGAAATTGGTCTGATCAATTATGCAGTAGATGCTTATGAATTAGATGCAATCATTAATAAATTCACTAGCAAAATCTTATCAAACGGAAGTAATGCTATAGAAAAAGTAAAAGAAATGCTATCAAAAGTTGGAAGTCTTGATGACAACAATCTAAAAGGTTATATATCTAAAACTATTGCAGATTTGCGAACTGGTGATGAAGCAAAAGAAGGTATTGCTGCATTCCTTGAAAAAAGACAACCTTCGTGGTAAATTATTTCATCATCGCAAACACAGACATTCTCCCCGATTTATCTTTATCTCTGCGGAATGAATGGAATCGTAAATCTGTTATTGAACATTCTTTCTGAATTATAATCTTGTCTATATTCACTCCAGCTTCTATAAGTTGAAGTTTTACTTGATTTTTATTATCAAATAAGTATTTGCTTTCGCTAATTTGTTTGATACTATTTGGGAAATAATCTGCAACTTCTTTGCCCACTTCATATACTTCTCCCGAAGCAGATGGCGAAATAATTGCATTTATATTCCTTGGGTTTGACCCAAAAACTTGAGACATTTTTTCAACTGCATTCTTTGCAATATTTTGTTGTGTGCCTTTCCAACCAGAGTGTATAGCTGCAAGCACTTTATTGGTAGAATCATATAAAATCAAGCCAATACAGTCTGCAACTGATACATTCAAACAAACCCCAGCTTGATTAGTAATTATTGCATCTGCGAAATAGCTATCTCTTTCTTTATCAAATATTTCTACTATATCCGAATGTGTTTGGCTTATAAATACCATATTGGTATAATCAATTCCCAAAGTCTTTGCCAAGCCAATTCTCATTGACTTTACTTCCGAATTAGAATAAAGGTCTCCTTTATTAATGCTGAATCCATAAGGTAGCTCTTGAGATTCATTTTTCAGAGTGATACCTGAAAGTAATTTATTTTTAAATAACTCAAAAGATAATGTCTCAATCATATAAAGCCATAATTTTGGATTTAATTGCAATGTAATCAGATGATTTTAATCTAATTACTTTAGTTTTGTTTTCAATTTCTTCTGTTTCAAAATTAGTACTTTTAGCCATAATCAAAGTTCCAACTTTTTCATTAACTAAAAACTTATTTATACTATTTTGATTTGTAATAGGTAATTTCGATTTTATACTTAATAGGATTAAATCATTTTTTTTGTAAACACTTGCAAAACTTGAAAGTAAATATTTATTGTTACCATAATGAGCGGTACTTTCAAAACGCACATAGACCAAACTAATGGAAATTACTAGAATAGCAATAAGTGAACGCCAAATGAAATTTCGTTTAGTTGTGTAAGCAAACACATAAATTAAACATATTGCTACTAAACTTGCTATAAGCATCGACAAATATGCACCACTTATATGTGTTGGTAAGTTTTGAATGATTAAGTTATTGATTCCATTGCTTAAATCTATAAGGAAATCCACAACATTTGCCAATAAATTCGCAGAAGCTGAGTGAATAAAGGACAATAATAAAGCAAGAATTGAATAAAGTAAAATCATTGAAAATATTGGGACAAGGATAATATTAGAAAGAAAAGCAACTATTGAATATATACCAAAATAGAAAGCAACTAAAATTGAAGTTATAAGCGAAGCTGCAAAGGTAGAAGCCAATGGCTTAACGAATAAATCTGTAGAAAATGCAAATCTTGGAATCAACCTATCCAACGAGAAATAAAAGAAATTATAAAAGAAAGCTAATCCATATAAGGCAAAACCCGAAAGTAAGAAACTTGGATTTTTAACTAAATTTGGGTCGTAAATTAATAAAGCAAGATTGATAAATGAACTAATACTTAAGGAATTAGGATAACGTTTGTTTGCTAAAAAGAATGCAAATAAAATTGCAGCAAGTCCTGCTCTAAGTGCTGGTATTTGGAAATTGGTAATGCAAATAAATTCAAACACAATAATTGCAAATATTCCTAGTTTGATTTGCCTATTTGTAACAAATGAAAGTAAAGCAAAAAGTATTGTTGAAATTAAAGCTATATGCAAACCACTTACTGAAAGCACGTGTATGATACCAGTTTTACTATAGTTTTGAGCTAATTCTTTGTCTAATTTTGTTCTATCGCCAAGTATTAAAGCTGAAACTAAACCAGCATTTTCTTGGGTATAAATAGATTCTATTTTGAGTTTTAAGAAATTTATTTGCTGTTTATTCCAGCTTAGCCAATCGATTCCTTCTTGTTTAACACTAATTTTGTTGTCATTCGTTTTCAAAACAATATTTGAACTATAGTAGCTAATGTATCTATCTTCTGGGAAATCAGTAGGTAACTGCATTACATTTGGTATGTGTAATTTCCCAAATATTTGCAATTCGCTATTTTTCTTAACTTTCTCTAAATTATCGTAAGTTGAATAAACAATAAAGTTAGTTGTTGTTTTAGGGTACAAATCATCTTTAATTGTTCCTTGTAAAACAAAACGAATTCCAAATTCTGTATTGGGTAATATTTCTAAAACTTTTCCTGTTACTTTGACGTCCTCATCTTTCACATAATTAGTAATGCCTTTAGCACTATCTGACACTCTAAAACTATTTATATAACCAGAAAATAAGACAAGTAAGAAATAAGTAAAAATTGCTTTTTTAAAAAACAAAGCAATTATAAGAATGATTGGAAAGAAAATTAAAAGTGATACGGAAAAATAATTAACATATAAACCCAATCCTAATCCAATTAAAAAGATAATTAGAAATTTGGTAGTATCTGAATTATATAAATCATTTTTCCACATAGCATTCTAAACATATATTCTTGGTAATCTTGGGAGAAGCTTAGTGATTATATCATAAGGAATTACGTTGGCTTTTTCAGCCATTTTGTAAACATTTATCTCAGATTCAATATCGTTTGAAATAACTAAAACATCGTCACCAATTTTGATGTCAGGATTATCGGTTATATCAATCAGTATTTGATCCATACATATTGAACCGACAAGTGGGTAAAGCAATTTGTTTATTTCAACTTGCCAGTTATTAGTTAGGTTTGTATTTATACCATCGCCATAACCAATTGGTATGAATGCAATTCTAGATTTTCTTTTTGCAATAAATTTAAAAGAATAGCCAGCTTGTTCATTTTGTTCAAGTTCTTTAATTCTAATTATTTTCGCTTTCAATTGCAAAATTGGTTTCAAATCAATACTGTTTTTCAATCTTTCATCAGGCACAAGACCGTAAATAGAAATTCCAGGTCTTACAAAATTAGCAAACTCAATATTGAATTGAATTAAACCACCAGAATTTTGAAGATGAATATAAGATAAATGTTCAAGTTTTAGTTCGTCAACTTGCTTTTTGAATTTTTCAATTTGGCTTTGTGTAAAAGTGTAATCTGCATCTTCAGAACTTGAAAAGTGGGTCATTAAACCAATTACTTCTAAATTATTTAGCTCACTTACTTTAGAAATAAATTCTTTTGCCTCTTGGCAATCAATTCCATCTCTATGCATACCAGTATCTAAGAAAATATGGCATTTGACTTTTGTATTTTTCCATTTTGCTTCGGAATTTAGCTTGTATGCAAAATCATAATCTGAAAGTACAGATTGTAAATTTAAATCAACAATATGACTAATATTATCCAATGGGTTCTCTACAAGTAAAAGTATTTCTCCTGTGTCACCAGAATTTCTAAGCAAATTTGCTTCCGACAAAAAAGCAACTGCAATCAGTCCAATACCATTGTTTCGGCATAGTTTAGCAATTTCAATCATACCGTGACCATAAGCATTTGCTTTTACCACAGGGATAATATCTTTTTTTGCATAGTTTTTGATTGTATTCAAGTTGTGCTTGAAATTCTCTAAATTAATTTCAAAGTAGGCACTATTCATTTAAGTTGATTTAATAAAGTCCGATAAAGTAATTACTTAAGTGTCAAAATTAAGAAATAGAAACCGAATTATAGTTTATTCAATGACAAAAAAAATCAACATAATCATTTGTATTATTACAATAATCACTCTAATCTCTTGTAATCCAACAACTAAGAGATCAGTGAAGTTTGATTGTAAATATAGCGAAAATAAAGAAAGTATGGGAAGCGAAGTCAATACTCGAAACGATGAGATAATCCCAACTTTGTTTAATAATGAACTTTTCTATACAATTAAAACAAAAGAAAAGATACCTAAAGAATATCTGTACAAGGTTAATCTCAATAAAATTCCATTTATTGGCGATGAGCAAACTTCTTTTACATTTAGCGGCTTAATGGGAGTTACCACTCCTTCATTTTATTTGGATAAGGATAGTAACTTAGTTGCTATGTTTGCAGCTTACGACAAAAAAGACAATAGAAAAGATAGAAACATTTATCAGTCAATCAAATTGAAGAATGTTTGGCAAAAACCTGAACAAGTCAAATCAATAAACAGCAAAAATAGTGATAATCATATTTCTTTAACTAGCGATGGATTAATAGCCATTATTGCATCAGACAGAACTGGTGGATTGGGTGGCTTCGATTTATATATGAGCAAAAGAAGTTCGGACGATACTTGGAGCAAACCTACTAACCTTGGCGAAGAACTAAACTCAACAACTGACGATGCCTTTCCTACGTTAACAAAAGAAGGAAATTTGTATTTTTCTTCGAGAAACTTATCAGCTCGCAATGATTACAATATTTTCAAAAGTAGATTTGTAAAAAATAAATTTGAAAAACCAGTGCTATTACCTTTTCCAATCAATAGCGACAAAGATGAAAATGGAGCTGTTGTTTATGGCGACAATGTTATTGTCTCAAGCAATAGATTAGGCGGATGTGGAGGTTTTGACTTATATAAATTTGATTTGTGCTTGCCATTAGTTATCAGTGGAAAAGTTGAAAGTGTTGATGAAGAATCCCAAGCAATGGGGAATATTTCTTTATATGAAGAATCGAACTTAACAAATCCAATACAAACAATTAATATTAATGAAAACATTGACTATAAATTTGAAGTCAAAAGTGGTATTAACTATATAGTTAGATACACAGATGATTGCGATAAGGAACTTTTTGCTGAAAACAGAATTGAAACTAAATGCAATGAAGAAAACATTAACTTAGTAATTCAGAATTTTAAAATGCCTAAAGGAGCAAAATTTAATTTTGAACAGTATGATGTTCCTTTTTTCCTTTCTGGCTACTATTTACCAATTATAAAATCAAATCTCGATGAAATTAAACTTAGATTTAGTTATAATTTGATTGGTAATGATTCAACCAAATATATTGAATATCCAAATGATGAATACTATGCTTATTCGACTCAAGTAGAATCTGCTTTAAAGTCAGCTACAGATTTCGTTATTGAAAAAATCAAATTAATGAAGACTGAATGCAACAGTAAATATAAAGAGCTTGAAATAGAAATTTATGGATACGCAGATGATAGAAAATTTGGCGAAAGATCTATTTATGACGGCCCTACTATCAATGACCCCATTCTAAAGATTAGTATTTCCGAAGGTGTAGTAATGACTAACACATTGATTTCAACTTTAAGAGCTTACCATACTGCCAAAGAAATACAAAAAAGAGTGAAAATGTCTGTCAATGAAGATGAGCTTGAAAACGTAAAGTTTAATATTGAAGGTAAAGGGATTGACAACAACAAGAAACAAGATGAACTGAAGCGAAGAGTTGACATAAACATTAGACCTATCAAAGATTAGTAATAATCAAAAAGTAATAGAGTTTTTTCTTAAATTGCAGTCTAAATTTTAACAATTATTAAAACTACAATTAATGAAAAGAATTTTGCTTACGGGCTCTTCAGGTCAAATTGGAACAGAATTAACATTAGAATTAATTAAAAGATATGGCAGTGAAAATGTACTTGCCACAGATTTAAAGAAACCCCAAGTTAACTACAACTTTGAAGAATTAGATGTTTTGGATAATTCTAAGTTAAGTTCAACAATTAAGAAATTTCAACCTGATGCTGTCTTCCATTTAGCAGCAATTCTTTCTGCAACTGGCGAAGCAAACCCTGCTTTGGCTTGGGATATAAACATCAACGGAATGATGAATGTTTTTAATGTTTGCCTTTCCGAAAAAGTAACAAAAGTATTTATTCCTAGCTCAATAGCTGTTTTTGGAAAATATATCCAACAAGAAGATACTCCTCAAAATTCAGTTTTGAAACCAACTACAATGTACGGACTTACTAAAGTTACTGGAGAATTACTTTGTGATTACTACAGAAGTAAGTATAATCTTGATGCTCGTGGACTTAGATACCCAGGAATTATTTCATCTGAAACATTGCCAGGTGGTGGTACGACCGATTATGCTGTAGAAATTTTCTATGAAGCAATTAAAAATCAAAAGTACGATTGTTTTTTAAAAGCAGACACTAAATTACCAATGATGTATATGCCAGATTGCATCAATTCAACAATTGATTTGATGGAAGCAGAAAAAGACAAATTAACTTATGCTGGCGATTATAACCTTGCAGCAGTTTCTTTTACAGCCGAAGAATTGGCAAATGAAATTAAGAAGTACATTCCAAACTTTGAAATTACTTATAACCCCGACCATAGACAAAAAATTGCTGATAGCTGGCCATTTTCGATTGATGATTCACCTGCACGTAAAGATTGGAACTGGAATCATAAATTTGGATTGGAAGAAATGACCAAAGATATGATTGAAAAATTAACTGCAAAACACGAACAAGGATTATTTTAACTTGTTGAATTTCTTATTTATATCAAATTTCTTTACTTACTTTCTTAGTAGTTTTCAGCTATTTGATTTGAATGGTTTTTCATTTGCATATAATAATCTAATACTTGTTTTCTTTTTCTTTTTTGCTTTGAAGAAAATATTTTGGGATGGCGACAAAATTACTTTACCAGTAAATGAAGTTACCATTTCAATGCTGATTTTATTTATTGCAATTTGGTTTTCGGCATATAACCCAATTAGCCAAGGCAATCCAGATTATCTAACTCAATACTTTAAAACTAATGCACACCTCTACTTTGTAATGATTTTTGCATTGTTTAACTTAGTTTTTCCAATTGAGGAAAAAGTATGGGTAAATGCAATAAGAACATTTCTAATCTGTATGCTAATCATCAATATTTTTGGTGTTTATCAGTTATTTGCAAGACTTTATGATTTGCCTTTTGCTTGGATTGATATTACCAATGTAACTGCCGATGCAAGAACCAAGGACGTTGAAGGTACAGCAAATCAACTTGCTTTAAAGTTTGAAGATTTTTATAGAGCAACCTCTATTTTTTCAGAGCCATCTATCTTGGCTCAATACAATTTGATAAGTTTAATTTTTCTCATTACTCCATTAATTAATGGTACTAAGAAATTCATAAATAGTAAAATTTTCAATTTCCTTTACTTAGTGTCTAGCTTAGTTGCACTTCTTTTTGCATTCTCATTAAATGGTTTTTTTGGCTTGGGTTTATTAGGGACTTCAGCATTTATTTTTCAAAAGAAAATCAATATAAAGCCGCTTAATTTCATTGTTTCGCTTGTTTTAGTGGCAATAATGTTTATTGCTGCAGATACAATTGTAAAAGATTTAACACAAGTTAGCATTTTTGATTTAACCTATTCAAGAATTTCGTCAATAATTGGTGGGAAAGCCAATAGTATTGATGTGATTAATGGTGAATCATATTTCGATAGAGCCAATAACGGTATGAATGGGATAAAAGCATGGCTTATTCATCCATATTTTGGGACAGGATTAGGTCTTGCCTACACTTCAAAAGTTTCTGAGTTGCCATTTTTAGAATTCTCGTCAATTTCAATGCTACTGGAAACAGGTCTATTTGGATTTTCTGCTTATATTTCATTTATGTTAATATTGACATTTAAAGCATTGACTTTGAAAAACAAACTTGAATTTAAAAGTGAATCCGAAATGGAAACCAATCTGTCAACAATAATTTTCTATGTAATGATTCTTGAGTTATATATCAATTTCTTTACTGCGGGTTGGTTTATTAACGAAAGTTTTTGGCACTACGTAGCTTTAATTTTTTGGCTGATTTCAAATGAAACCAGAAGAAACAATCTAAATGCTATTGAAATTAGGATTTTGAAAACTCCTTTGAAAAATATTTTATTTATGAAATGAAAAATAATCCTTAAATATTTAAATTTATTGTAACAAAAGTAGTATCTTGGGGTTATTAATTTAAATTGTTTAATAAATTTTGGTTATATCTATGAAAAGTGTGATTCTTACTTTAAAATCTTTACTAATCTTGTTGTTACTTGCAAGTGTGATTTCTTGCTCTGAAGATAAGACTACACCCATACAAGACAATAATATTCCAAATTATATCGGTAAAGGTGCTTCTGAGTTTGACTCCAAACCTGTTCAAGAATGGATGCAAGTTCAGTTGTATCTAACTCAACGAAATCGAGGTTGCACTCCAATGGTTGCTGCAAGATTTTATGGCTATACATCGCTTGCACTTTATGAAGCAGTTTGCAATGGAAGTGTAGAAAATAGGTCTTTAGCTGGACAATTGCAAGGGCTTTCTGCTTTACCAACAACAGACAAAACTAAAGAATACCATTGGGGCTTAATAGCTCACTCTGCTCTATCTAAAATAACTGAACGTTTTTACTTAAATGAATACGCTCTAGATACAGTAAGAAAACTTCATAAAAACTTATCTGACAAATGGTTTAATACTTATAAAAGTGAAGTTTCTCAATCTATTTATGATAATTCTGTTGCTTATGGCAACTTAATAGCTGAAAAAATTTGGGAATATTCAAAAACAGATGGACAAGAATTTTGCTGGAAAGATGAAAACAACTACCCAGATTCTTATGAGCCACCTACTGGTAATGGTAAATGGGTTGGTGCAAGATACTTTGTTAGAGCTATGCAACCATTTTGGGGCAATTTAAGAACATTTTACCCAAATAATGCAATTATGACTCAACCAGAACCTCCAAATCCTTATTCAGAAGATAGAGCATCAATTTTCTTTAAAGAAGCTATTGCAGTGTACACAATTGATACTGTAATCAATAATGAACAAGCTGGTGGAAAAGTAAGCGATAAAAATGTTATTGGACAATATTGGAATGATGAACCATACAGAACTGGTACTCCAGCTGGACATAGTGTTTCGGTAGCAAGACATTTAATTACTAAAGAAAGATTTAATTTGCTGAAAGCATCAGAAACTTATGCAAGAGTTGGAATGGCTATTCACGATGCGTTTGTTAGCTGCTGGAAAGCAAAATACTTTTACAACACAATTAGACCAATTACATATTTGAGAGCAAACGTTTTAGGAAACTTCAATCCTAAAATTGGTACTCCACCATTCCCAGAATATACATCTGGTCACTCAACACAAACTGGTGCTATGGCAGAAGTGTTAACTCAAATCTTTGGAGATAATTACTCTTTTGTTGATTCTACTCATCATATTGCTAGATTCGACCTTCCTGATGTAGTTGTTTTGCCAAGGACATTCAATTCTATCTATGCAACTGCTGAAGAATGTTCAATTTCTAGATTCTATGGAGGCATACACTTTATGCAAGCCTTAACTGAAGGTGTACGATGTGGTAAAATGGCTGGAAATAATGTGATGAAGTTGAAAATGAAAAAGAATGCGTAATGCTAGTTCGTATTTAATATTTTTAAAAAAGGCAAGTGTAAATAAACACTTGCCTTTTTTTTCATTATTCAATTATCAATCTCAACAAATCTTCTATTGTCTCTTTCTTCCTAATTACTTTAATTGTTTCGCCATCTATAAGCAACTCAGCTGGTCTCAACCTATTGTTGTAATTGGAGGACATTACAAAACCATACGCACCTGCATCTAAGAAAGTAACAATATCACCAACTTCTACTTTTGGAAAATCTAAATTCTTAGCGAATATATCTGAATTTTCACAAATCTGTCCACAGAGATTAACGTGTTCTGTTTTCTCTGTTTTACCATAAACTTCAGCTCTATGGAAAGCACCATACATAGCTGGACGTATTAAAAAATTCATACCTGCATTTAAGCCAATAAATTTTTTATAACCTTCTTTAATTCCAGTAACTTGAGTAACTAAATAACCAGCATTTGCCACTAAGTATCTTCCTGGCTCAAGAATTAATTGAGGTTCGCCAAAACCATATTTAGTACATTTTTCTTTAAAAACATCAGTAACAATTTGTGCTGTCAAATCCACATTCAATTCTTGTTCGTCATCTCTGTAAGGAATTCCATAGCCACCACCAATATCAACATATTCAGGAGTAGTTCCAAGTTCTTTAAATATTTCATAGGAAATCATCAATAACTTATCTACTATTTCACCAAAGAAATATGGCTCTAAGTTGTTTGAACCAGTCATCATGTGGATTCCAAATCTTTTAATGCCTAAGCTTTGAGCATATTTATATGCACTTAATGCTTTCTCGTAAGGGATTCCAAATTTTGCATCAGTTCCACCTGTAGTTATTCCCTCAAAACCACCTCTACCTATTCCAGGATTGATTCTGAAAGAAATACGTTCTGGTATGTTTATTTTCGATAACCTTTCTAATGATGTAATGTCATCTAAATTTAATTTCAAATCTTTTTCAAAAGCAATAGTTTTGAAGTCTTCTATGCTCTCATAGTTCCCAGTATATAGAATTCTATCATTTGGGAAACCTGCTTTTTTAGAATACAAATACTCAATTGGCGAGGAACAGTCAGTACCAGCACCTATATCTAAAAATGTTTTTAAAACATTGATGTTACTGTTTGCTTTAACAGAAAAATGAATTTTAGTGTTCTTGTATCTACTTGTAAAAGCATTATTGAGTTTATTGTAGTTTTCAATAATTTTATTTTTATCATAGACGTATACTGGTGAACTGTGCTCAGCAACAATATCTTTGATATCAACTTTTCCGATTTTTTTCATTTCTTTTTAATTATTTGTCATTAATGAATAAGCAAATTTAAGGATTATCAGTATTACAATTAGCAATAAGATTAAAAGAATATTAGAATTCATTAAAAACAGATTAGAAAAATATTTTTTTGTATATCATTTGCGAATCTTATCTTATTTTTGAATGTCAAAATATTTTACTAAACAATTTAATTTTTAGGAGTTCATAATGAACAAATTTAAAATGATCATCGCTGCTTTAGCGTTAGTTTTCTTCGCTACATCTACAGTAACTTTAGCTAACGATCCACACGCTGCTAAAAAAGAAGCGAAAGTAGAGAAAAAAGCTGAGAAAAAAGCTGAAAAAAAAGAAGCTAAAGCTGAAAAAAAAGCTGAAAAAAAAGAAAAAAAAGCTGAAAAAAAAGGTCATTAAGCCTAAACTTGTTAAAAGTTTATAAAACCTCTCAAGAAATTGAGAGGTTTTTTTTATTTTGTATAAAATCAAATTACAATTAAGCAAAATATGAAACACACAATTGCCAAAATAGAGTCTAAAAGCGATGTCAATAAGTTTATAAAAGCTCAGTGGAACTTTTATAAAAACGATAAGAATTGGGTGCCACCTTTGATTATTGATAGACAAAAGCTATTGAACAAGCAGAAAAATCCTTTCTTCCAACATTCTTCAATGCAACTATTTTTAGCTTACGACGAATCAAACAATATAGTTGGTAGAATTGCAGCTATTGTGAATGACAATCACAATAAAACCCATAATGACAAATTGGGATTCTTTGGCTTTTTTGAATGTATTGATAATCAAGGAGTAGCTAATACATTATTTGCTGAAGCTGCTGCATACCTAAAAAGCAAAGGAATGAACGAAATGCGAGGCCCTGTGAATCCTTCTATGAATGATGAGACTGGTTTGCTCGTAGATGGTTTTGATTCCCCTGCTGTTCTGCTAATGACTTATAATCCTAAATACTATATTACACTTATAGAAAAAGCTGGATTTGCTAAAGCTAAAGACTTATTCGCATACCATCTTGTGAACAAAGAATATGTTTCCGACAAAATGAAACGTATGCAACAAATAATTAGAGATAGAAATAAAGTAACTATTAGAGAAGTGAACTTTAAAGACAAAGCTCAATTCAAAAAAGATGTTACAATGCTAAAAGATATTTATAATAAAGCTTGGCAGCCAAATTGGGGTTTTGTGAAAATGACTGATGCTGAGTTTGACTTTCTTGCTGATGATTTGCAACAAATTGCTGATCCAACCTATACATTTATTGCTGAAATTGATGGCAAACCTGCTGGCTTTGCAATTGCATTACCCGATATTAACCAACAGCTAATCAAAAACAAAAATGGTGGTTTGCTTGGTGCTATTTGGCATACTAAGATTATGAAACAACCAATTGATTTGCTTAGAATAATAGTACTTGGTGTTTTGCCTGAGTTTCAAAAAACTGGTGTTGATGCTGTAATGTATTGGGAAATGGGTAATCGTGGCATTCCTAAAGGCATTAAGTATGGCGAAGCTTCTTGGATACTAGAAGATAACGAAATGATGAACAAAGGCCTTACAACTACAATGCTTGGTAAAGTTTATAAGACGTATAGGCTTTACGATAAGAAAATTTAAATATTCTCTATTTAGCCAGATTTAATCTGGCTTTTTTATGTTTAACAATTAATTCTGATTCTGATAATGTATTCAAATTTATACCAACAAAAATTAACAAGTGCTGAAAATGCTGTGAAAGCAATTCAAATTGGCGACACAGTAATCCATGGAATGCTTATAGCTGAACCGCCTGCTTTGCTTAAAGCTATGGCTGATAGAATTGCAGAAAATAATTTGAAAGATATTAATGTTTATACATTACTTGCTTATCATCATGCAACTAACTCTTACTTAAAACCAGAAATCGCAAAGAAAATAAATGCTAACACTTGGTTTGTAAGCTCCGATGATAGACAAATCGTTATAGATGGATATTCACATTATGTGCCTAATAATTTTAGTCAAGTGCCTAAGCTTATTGAAGAAAATATGAATGTTGATGTTGTTATGACAACAGTGTCTCCAATGGATAAGAACGGATATTTTACTTATGGCACATCTAACGATTATATTACTACAGCTGCTCGCAAAGCTAAAATAATTATTTTAGAAGTAAATCCACGTATGCCAAAAGTACACGGAGACTCACTTATTCACATTTCAGATGTACATTTTGTAATTGAAAATCAAACTGAACTTTTGGAATATTTACCTAATCCACCACTTCCTGGCTCTGACATAATTGGAAAAAGAATTGCTGAAATGGTGCCAGATGGTGCGACTTTACAGTTTGGAGTAGGTGGCATACCAAGTGCTGTCTGCAATGCACTTACCAATCATAGACATTTAGGAATACATACTGAAGTATTCTGCCCCGAAATGATTGGGTTGATTAGAAGCGGAGCTGCGGACGGTTCAAGAAAAGTCATCCACCCTCACAAACATACTTTTACAATTGCTCAAGGAAATAGAGAACTTTATGATTTCATAGATAATAATGTGTCAGTTGAAAGTTATCCAGTTTCTTTATTAAACAACCCATCAATAATAGCTCAACAGCCAAATATGATTTCAATAAATTCTACTTTGGAAGTTGATTTATTTGGTCAGTGTAATTCTGAATTTTTAAGAAACGAACAATTTACTTCACCTGGTGGGCAGTTAGATTTTGTACGAGGTGCATATTACTCTCCAAGTGGTAAGTCAATAATTGCATTTTATTCAAGTGCCAAAAACGGAACACTGACTAGAGTAGTGCCAAAATTAAAACAAGGCGGAATAGTTACTGTGCCTCGACAAGATGTACATTGGTTAATTACAGAATATGGCGAGGTTAATTTAAAAGGTAAGAATACAAAAGAAAGAGCATTGGCTATAATTGATTTGGCAGCCCCACAATTTAGAGATGATTTAATAAGAGAAGCTAAAGAACTTAGTATTTTGAAATAATATTTTTTTGTCATAATAGAGAAATTTGGTATCCATAACTACTGTTAAGTCGAAATGCGGTCATAGTGTTAAGTCGAAATGCACCAAAAGAAATGTCTAATATAAAACCCAATCTAATTCTTCCCGAAATCATTACTGATTTTTTTTGGGAACAAAAACCATTTTGCAGTGATTTGCAGCTTTATTTTTTTTCTGAGACCATTTTGCAGTGATTTGCAGTAAAAATAAATATTCTGAAGTGGGAGTTTATTTTTCTATTAACATTTGACTACTTCGGAGTCTGTTTTGATGCAAAATTAAGTGGGAGATTTGCAACAGGCAAATAAATTGTTTTGGAAAATATTTGGTCTTTAAAGTTGCATAAAGTCTTTGCTTATCTTTTCTAAGTCTTAACTACTGGATTTAAATTCCAACGTCTCCCACTTCTTGTATCATACTCCCAGAATTCGGCTGTGTTGTGGTTTCCATTTGCATCAATTTCTAAAGATTTCTCTTGCTGGTTATAGCCGTAGCGATAATCTGTTGATTGACAGCTCCTCTCCGCAATAGTCATCCCAAATGGATAGTAATCATTGACAGTTTTTTCATCTGTCAGAAATGGAGGCACACCACGAGTGCTTTTTTGCCCTTTTTTTCACAGCTTCGCTGTGTGGTTTTCGCCCCTTTTTTTGCCCTGCGAAGCAAGGCAGGAATGTAAAAACAAACACTTTCTTTTTTTGGAAGTTTATGAGATTAGTTTAGACTTAAAGCAATTGTACAATTCTTTCCTTGAGAGAGAATATTCTGTTATATCAAAATCGGTTAACGGCTCATTTAAGTTGAACCAAGTTAGATTAGAAGTTAGTGGTAAAATATTTTCTTTCCCTACTATTTTTTCTATCTCATTTAAAATATTGGTATTTTCAATATGTTTTGAGGTTATAATATTACCCCAAAATATATCCCAAATTTTATTTTCACATTGATACTTATTGTTTGACCAAATAAATAATTTTTCTTGTTCTTTTTTATTCAAATTTTCGTTCCCAATTCCTTCTACAAAAAAAACTGGCAATTTTGTATTATCAAGATTTAAAACAAAGCCATACAAAATATTGCAACTCTGTTCGTTTAAAAAATGTACTATTTCCTTTGCAAATCCTTTCCAGTCAGTATTTCTATATAAGGCTGTGTTTAAAATTATATTTAAGCTGTTTATAGTTTCAGTATGATTATATAAAATCGAAAAATCAATATCTGTACTTTTATATACTATATTTTCTAAGCCTTTTAGCAATTCAAAATCAATATAGATTTTCTCTTTATTCTCTAATAGCAATTCTTTAAATTTTAACACATTACTATCTGTAAATTTCAAATTTTTTGTGTTCTGCTTCCAACTTGATTTTGATTTATCTGTAATCGTATAATTTAACTCACTTATAGATTTATTAAACCATTTTTTAAATTGTTCAGAAAAAAAGTTTACTGCTTCTATCTGTTGCAAAGCACCAGTAAATCTAAAAGATAATATTATACTTTGCTTCTCCATAATTATTTAGTTACAGCTTTCCCAGTTTCAGTTAAAACACTTGTGTTTACCTTATAACCTGACTTAACTAAAGCATCTTTCATTGTAGAAACTTTGGCTAATATTTCTTTTGCCGTTTGAGATGGACTTATAACTTCAGTAAGATTTACTACTCCATTTTTGCCAATGCTTAAAACATCTGGTCTCCAATTTCCTACACCTTCAATGGTTTTGCCTAATGCCGTATTTATTGACTTGTTTAGATAAACGGTTTCCCCTTTTCCAGCTAAAGTTTTATTTGTAGTTGTACCTATTTTCCCTTTACCGCTCTTATCAAAAGTAACACCTTTTAAAATTGATTTTACTTCATCGCCTGAAACTCTTCTAAAATTAGGGTCTATATCATTACTCTTCCCAACTTTTGACCATCTCGGGTGAACTTGCGTACCTCTTGCCTCCATTATGTCTGGTACATCTTCTTTTGTTTGTCCTCCTGTAGCTGTGTGGTCAAGACCCAAGCCGTGTCCTATTTCGTGGGCTGGTGTTGTTGAGCCTCCAATATCATCATCAGTATTAAACCAACCTGCATTTCCTCCTAATTGAAACTTACTGCTACTAACACCATCTTCAACCCTAATAAAATTATTTTTTATATCAGTATTTCCCGAAGCCATTTTAGAAGCGTCTGCTTCTGATACTGTTTCGTATGTAACTTTAAAATTGACTTTGTATTTTACACCATCTACGACAACTTTTCCGTGAGCTCCATTCCATTGAGCGGCTACTCCTGTTGCAATTTTATTTGAAAGCTTGGTTTCTGCTTTTTCATCTGACAGAAATGGAGGCACACCACGAGTGCTTGTCGCCTCATTTTCTGGTAGTTTCATATCGCCTATTGCTACTCGCACATTTCCTAAATGATCTTTTAGTTCATATTCTTTCTTGTCTAAAATACGGAAAAAATTCTTATTTGCTTAACTTTTCTTTTCTATTGTTCAATCAAAACTTGTCAACATTGGGCTTTGCTTTGGGAAATTTAAATACATTTTTCGCTTGAATTTCGTAAATTTGTGCTTTAGAAAAATAACATTATTTGAAAAAAATGAACCTTTTTGAAAATCAGAAGATAATTCAGACTTTATTAGAAGATGAGATGCAAAGCTCCTACTTAGATTATTCTATGTCGGTGATTGTTTCTCGTGCTTTGCCAGATGTGCGTGATGGTTTGAAACCAGTACACAGACGTGTTTTGTATGCTATGCAAGAGTTAGGTTTAGCACCTAATAGAGCTCACAAGAAATCCGCTCGTTTGGTTGGGGAAGTTCTTGGTAAGTACCATCCCCATGGCGATAGTTCTGTTTATGAGGCTATGGTTAGGTTAGCTCAAAGCTGGTCTTTACGCTATCCATTGGTAGATGGTCAAGGTAATTTTGGTTCAGTCGATGGCGATCCTGCTGCGGCAATGCGTTATACAGAAACTCGTTTAGCTCCAATTTCTTTGACAATTTTAGCTGATATTGACAAGAATACTGTTGATTTTCGTCCAAATTTCGATGAGTCTTTAGAAGAGCCAACTGTTTTGCCTTCTCAATTACCAACTCTATTAATCAATGGAGCCAGTGGAATTGCTGTTGGTATGGCTACAAACATTCCACCTCATAACTTGACTGATATTATAACTGCTCTTCAGGAATTAATCAAGAATCCTGAAGTTGAAATTGAAGAATTAATTAAAATCGTTAAAGCCCCTGACTTCCCTACTGGTGGTCTGATTTATGGCTATAGTGGTGTGCGTGAAGCTTATGAAACTGGACGTGGAAAAATTTGCGTTCGTGCTAAAGCAGAAATTGAAGAAAACCAATCTGGCACAAAACAAACAATTATCATTACTGAATTACCTTACCAAGTAAACAAAGCTACCTTAGTTGAAAAAATTGATGATTTGGTAAAAAACAAAGTTGTTGAAGGTATTTCAGAGCTTAGAGACGAGTCTGATAGAGACGGAATGCGAATAGTGATTGAGGTCAAAAGAGATGCTATTCCAAGTGTGATTTTAAACAATCTTTATAAACACACTCAATTGCAAGTTACCTTTGGTGTGATAATGCTTGCATTAGTAAATGGCAGACCAAGAGTTTTGAAGTTGAAAGAAATGATGGAATATTTCCTCCAACACAGAAACGAAGTAATCATTCGCCGAAGCCAATTCGAACTTGAAACAGCTCAGAAAAGAGCTCACATTTTAGAAGGTTTGGTAATTGCTCTTAATGATATAGATGAAGTTATCAAAATTATTAAAGCATCGAAAGATGGAGCAATTGCAAGCATCAATTTGCAAGAGCGTTATGGTCTTTCAGAGCTTCAATCAAAAGCTATCTTAGAAATGAGATTGCAAAGATTGACTGGTCTGGAAATAGACAAAATCAAAGAAGAATATCAACAGTTATTGAAATTAATTGAAAAATTAACTTTAATACTTGCAAGCAAAGAGCTACAAATGCAAATTATTAGCGAAGAGCTTTTAGCAATTAAAGAAAAGTATGGCGATGAACGCCGTACTGCTATCATCTATGATTCCAAAGATTTTTCTATGGAAGATATGATAGCCGATGAAGATATGATTATCACTATTTCTCACAATGGTTTAATCAAAAGAACTAAAGTTTCTACTTACCGCAAGCAGAAAAAAGGTGGCAGGGGCTTAACCGCTTCTGGTACTAATGATGAGGACTTCGTAGAGCATATTTTCCAAGCTTCAAACCACGATTACATTTTATTCTTTACCGATCAAGGTAGGGTTTATAGAATAAAAGTGTATGATTTGCCAGAACTTTCAAGACAATCGAAAGGCAAATCAATTGCTAATGTTATTCAAAAACAACAAGATGAAAACGTTACTGCTTATATAACAGTTAGGGATTTCAACGAGCCTGACCAATACATAGTAATGTGTACAAAATCTGGTACAATTAAGAAAACTGCATTAAACAGCTTCTCTAACGTACGCCAAACTGGAATCATTGCCATCAATTTGACTGGCGAAGACAAAATGGTGGGAGCTACAGTTACTAATGGTAAATTTGAAATAATCATTGGTACTTCAAATGGCTTAGCTTGTAGATTTATTGAAAGTGACGTCCGCCCTATGGGACGAAGTGCAATGGGAGTGCGTGGTATCAACTTAGGTAAAGGTGATTTCGTTATTTCTATGCTTGCAATCAACGATCCAGAGCAGCAAGTACTTGTGGTTGGAAAAAATGGTTACGGAAAACGAACAAAATTCGAAGATTTCCGTTTAACTAAACGTGGTGCTAAAGGAGTTATCTCAATGAACGTTACCGATAAAACAGGTAAAGTCATTAGCATAATGCCTTGCAGAGATGAGCAAGACTTAGTTGTAATCACAACCAACGGAATATTGATTCGTCAAGCAGTTGCCGATATTCGTACAATTGGAAGAAACACACAAGGTGTGCGTTTGATTAAATTGGGCGAAAACGATAAAATAGCAGATATTACAATCGTAAGCAAAGAAGAAGAAATGATTGATGATGAAGATAATATTGAACCAACAGCACAATCTTCTTTAGATATTTAAATATGAATTTTGTTTTTACATTAAACGCCAATAAATTTAAACCAATATTTATTGGCGTTTTTTTGTTTTTTGCACTTAACTTATATTTATCGGCTCAGATTATTAGCTCTGCTACTCTATCCCAGCCAAGCGGGACAACTACTTCTGATACTTCTTATAAAGCAATAATCTATAAAGTGAATTATCAAATTGGCTCTATTGATGACTTTGCAAACCAATCGAGCAAATCAATCACAAAATATAGCTTGGGTAAATACAACTATTCTACACTTATAGAATTGCTTCGCTATGAAACTAATTTCTATACATTAAAGCAGTCTGGATTTAACCAATTTGAACAACTTATTTTAAATGGTGAACAAGCTGGCTATTCGACTATGGGTATCAATTCTATTGGATTGAGAGAGAATTTATATGGTAATGCTAATTTGAATTCTATCAATTCTGAGTATTTCGATAATGCAATATTACTGAGGGGCTCTGCTGCCAATGCGTTATTTGGTACTAATGGCTCGGCTATTAATTTCCAAAAAAGAATTTTCAATGCCAAATCTCCTATCACTCGCTTTTGGTATAGCGATGCAGGAAGAGATTTTATTGGAATTGAAGCACTTTACACTCATAATTTAGATGAAAATTTGAATTTCAATATGAATGTTCGAGGCGATAAACATAGTGGTGAATATACAAATAACTCTAGCGAAATGTGGAATGTAAATATTGGCTTGAGATGGCAAAGGGATAGTTTGAGATATTTGCAAGTAGATTATTTATTCAATAACTCATCAATAAATTCTAATGGTGGTATAGATAAAGCTTCTACTAATTTAATAGATAGAATATTAGCATTGCCAGTTTATGAGAACTTTCTTGATAGAAGTTTTCGAAATACCTTAATGCTCACTGCCAATGAATTTCTCAATCCTAGCAATGAAGTTAAAATAAATCTAACTTATAATAAGATTGACTATAGGCACACCAGAGGAAGTGAATTAGCAATAGATACACTTTTGCCTGAATTACAAATATTTTCAGAATCAACAATTGCTGGTAAATTTGAATTAGTGTCAAAAGTAAATAATGATTATCAGAACAATCTTATAGCAAATGTAAGTTTAGTAAGTATTGACAAAAATGAATATGGTGCAGCTAACAATTATTTAAACTTTTTCATTTCAAATCAAATCAAGCTTAATAGTATTATACTTAATGGTAATGTGAAAATAGATTATGGCAAACTTATGATTGGCTTTGGTGGGAATTATTCAATTGATTTTGCACAAAGCAATTTAAATTTCGATGTTTCATATTCCATGCAGAACAACTATTTATTCAGTGATAATGTGAGTAAAAATTTTCTCGGTTTGGCTCAGTATAAATTAGAAACGGAAAATAGTAAATTTGCAATTGAAGCTTATTTTAGACAATTTATAAACTATGTAAACTATTTGCCAATAAAGAATATAAATGGCTTTGTGGCAAATTTAAAAGCTGAAGATGTGTCAGGAATTGCAAACTCAGGCGTTAAGGTTGATTACCAATCAAACTTAGTAAGTAAAGTTTTTGCAGAGACTGATAATATTAATTTCTCATTATCAATGGCTGCAAATTTAGAATTTGGCACTCTAAAATACTTGCCCTTAGCTGAAATAATGTTTGCTCCCAGATATACTTTAATAGTTGGCAAAAGCCAAATGCACATTGACTTCACAAATAGAGTTTCCTACCAAAAATTTGGTTATGCTTTTATGCCATTACTTCACCAATATTACATACAAGAGTTTCCAAGCAATTTGCAATGGAATGGTGGAGACATTAACTTGATTACCAAACTTGGCAATGCAAGTTTAAAACTAAGTTTCCAAAATATTTTCGATTCTGGTCATTATGTTATGCCAATTTCTCCCCTACTTGGCAGATATATGCGTTTTTCTGTTTCTATGTCATTTTTCGATTAATGTCAATATTTTATAAGTTAACATTGATTTCAAAAAATAAAATTCTTATATTGCAGAAAGTGTATCATTAATATTTATGAATCAATGATTAAAAAACTACTCCTTCTCTCCATTTTCTCAATTAGTATCATCTTCACATCTTGTGATTTGCCGACAAATTTCACTGCCCCCCAATGGGACGCTGATTTAAACGTGCCAATCACAGAGAAGAATTATGTGCTTAGAGATATTGTGAAAACTAATAAAAATTTACTTACAGAAGAGTCTCCTTTAGAAAAAGGTAAATTTTTATACAAAGTTCTTTCGGATAATTATGTCCAAGACTTTCAAATTGGCGATTTTTTGCAGGATCAATTGAATGCAAGTTACGACAATTTAGCTTTTTTTGTATCTACAATAGATACTACGGCATTTGTAGATATTCAAAGCGGGTCTTCGATTGATTCTGCCTATGTTACACAAGGTGTGTTAGAGATAATTATAGATAGCAAAGCTACAAGCGATGTTAACTTTAATTTGAAACTGCCTGGTTTTACAGATGCGAATGGCAATGCAAGAGAAACAGGAGGTATTGTGCCTGCAAACTCTCAAAAAATTTTCACTGCAATTCTTGATAACTCAGTTTATTCAAGTCGCAATCAAGCAAGTTCTGCCCAATTAATGCTTACCCTTAAAATGAGTGGACAAACTCCAGGTCAAGCCTTAGATATTAAGATTAATATCAAAAACACTAAATTCTATTTAGTTTCTGGCGTTATACCAACAAAAACTTTAAACCCTATCTCTAAGTCTGTTTCATTGCCTTTAACAAAAGATGTTACTAATTTTAGAGATAAATTCACTTTGAGTAACGCTGCTTTAAATTTGAATGCTGATTATGTAACTAGATTTCCAAACTCTGTCTTTGATGTAGTTATGAAAGATGTAAAAGTAATTGGAAAAAGAGCTTCTGATGGTTCAAAAATTAATTTAACATCTAAAACTGGGAATACAAATTTTGGTGATTTTACAATTAGAAAAGGTAAATTCTTTAGAAAGTTTAATAACGACAATAGTAACATTGCTGAATTCTTAACTTTCTTACCCGATTCAATTACTTTAGAATCTGGTATAATTGTCAATCCAAATGTAGAAAAAGGAACAGCTACAGTTGATGATACAATTCGCATTACAGTAGCTGTTGAAGCACTAAGCTATGTTGATTTGAATCAATTAACCACAACTGACACATTAGCTTTAGGTATTGATGATAATGTAAGAAAAGAAATTCGAAATGGTAAATTCGCAAGATTGATTTATGAAATTACAAATTACATTCCTATCAATACTGACTTTACAATTGATTTTGCAGATGGTACATACCAAACTTTGTTTACAAAAACAGCTAATGCATCTGGTGGACAGTTTACAAACGATAATCAAGTAACTCCTTCAGGCCCTAACCCTTCTAAGAAAATTGAATTAACTGGTGAAGAAATATTGAAATTAGCTGATGCAAAATTTGTAATTCTTAAAACTGTAGCAAGTACAACTCAGCCATCAAGGGCAGATATTAAAAACTATGTAAGCCCTGATATGCAAATGAAAATTAAGGCTTATGCTCAAATTAAGTACCACATTAACTTGGATAAATAAAAAGAAATATGAAAAGAATAACACAATTTACATTCGTTTTGATGGTGCTTTTGTCATTCCCAGCTTTTGCTAAATTTGGAAGTTTTGGCTCTGGTGATGCACGTACTGTTGGTTTGGGAAATTCTGGATCTGCTTTGAACCAAGGAATACTTGGCATAGGCAAAAACCCAGCAACAATGATACAAAGAACAGATTCTAGTTTTTTACAGTTTTCATTTCCATCTTTATCTGCAAATGTTTCTACTAATACATTATCAATTGATGATGTAAAGACATATTTTGGTGGCGATACTGCAAAATATTTAACTGATTTGGACAAATCAAACTTGATTAATGCATTTAATTCCGATGGCAAATTCGTTGGAAGTGTAAATGTAGATTTGTTCTCAATTGGTATGATGATTAGCAAAGAAGTTGGAGCTATCTCTTTATCAGTTTCTGATAATATTTTTGGAGGTATTACTTTACCTCAAGAAATGGTTAAATTGCTTTTGCAAGGTAATAATGTTAATGAGACTTATAAATTTGATAATTTGCAAGCACAATCTAGCTATATTAGAACATTTGGCTTAAGCTATGCAAGGCAAATAATTAATAAGAAATCTCAAAATTTAAGATATTTGTCTGCTGGTATCACAGCCAAATACTATATGGGATTTTCTTTCATTAATATGCAATCGAGCAATTCTTCACTTTCAACTTCTGTAGATCATAAAATCACAGGAAGTTTTAATGGTACTGCTCAAACAGCTTTTTCAAAAGGTTTCAGAAGTATGAATCCATTTGACACATCAAACACTAATGAAGAATTTGGTTTCTCTGCAATGCCAGAGGCAGCAGGAAGTGGAATTGGAGCAGACATTGGTATAGCTGGTGAATTGAAAAGTGGTTTAAAATTTGGTGTTTCTATCACTGATATTGGTTCATTTAATTGGTCTGGCAATGCTGAAGAACATAAAATGAATAAAAACTTTGCAATCACTGATTTGACAAACCAAGGTGAACTTGACTCTTTGACTAAAAATGTGAATACTAGTTCAAAATCTGTTGGTGAAATTGCTGGCAGATTGCCTTCAGCTTTCCGTATTGGTTTGGCAATGCCAGTAGATTCTTTGCTTGATTGGAATTCAAACACTACAGTTACTTTGGATTATGCTCAAGGATTTAATGACTTTGCTACAAATTCTACAACACCAAGAATATCAGTTGGTTTGGATATTTACCCTGTTAGCTGGTTACCAAGACTTATGCTTGGAGCGGGAAATGACTTGACTGGTAAATTCAGATTATCTGGCGGTATTGGCTATAACTACTTCTCATTTATGGATTTATACTTAGCTACTAATGATATTTTATCATTTGGTGGTGGTGCTAATCAAGCATCGGTAGCACTTACTTTCCTTTGGAAGATTTATTAAAATAATAGAAAGAGGTCAATATCAAACGATATTGACCTCTCTTTCTAATTCAACTTCGTATTTAGATTTTACATCCGAAATTATTTGTTCGGATAATTGAAACAAATCACTTCCCTTTGCATTCCCTTTGTTTATAAGCACTAAAGCGTGATTCTCTGACACTGCAGCATCTGTGGTCAAATAGCTTTTCCCTTTCCAACCAACGCTTTCTATTAGCCAACCAGCCGATATTTTAAATTCGTTTTCTAAATCAGTTTCAAAGTATTTACAATCAGAATTTGTTTCTAACACTTTTTCAAGCTGTAATTTGCTTACAATCGGATTTTTAAAGAAGCTACCACAATTGCCAACTAACTCAGGATTAGGAAGTTTTCTTGTTCTTATTTTCACTATTGAATCAAAGATACTCTTTTGATTAAGTTCTAACTTGTCTTTCTCTATTTCATCAATAATTTCAGTATAGTTCAAACTGAAGTTTGGAATTTTAGAAAGTTGATAAGTAACTGAGGTAATAATAAACTTATCTTGCAATTCATTTTTGAAAATAGAATTTCTATAACTGAACTTACATTCTTCTTTACTTAAAGTTTGAAAAGATTTTGTTTCTAAATTATATCCTTCAAGATTAATAAAAGCAATTTCTTGCTCAATGCCATAAGCTCCAATATTCTGAACTGGTGCAGCTCCAACTTTGCCTGGAATAAGTGCTAAATTCTCAAGACCAAAGTAACTATTTTCAACAGTATATTCTATGAAATTATGCCAAGTTTCCCCAGCTGATACTTTTAAAGTTACAGAATCGCTATCTTCTTTAACTACCTCAATTCCTAATAGTTTAATATTTGCAATAATTCCATCGAAATTATTTCTGAATAAAAGATTAGAACCACCGCCTATTATGAGTAATTTTTCTTTTGTAAATTGACTTGAACCGACTAAATCATTAATATCGGATAAAGCATTTATTTCTATGTAATATTTAGTACTTACATCGATATGAAAAGTGTTTAATCTGTGTATATTGTAATTTTCAGAAATCATTTTCAGTTAATTCTTTTGTGATTGGTATCTTCTAAAACTAGATTAGTTAAGTGATTTTGTATTATCACTTCACATTTGAATGAGTTTGCATATAAGCTTGTTTTTCTAACATTAATTTCAGACCAGAAAGACCTTGTTCATAATCATCCCCAATCATATTATCGAAAAACATACCGAAATAGCGAGCAAATAAATTTCCATGAAAATCACTATCCATAGCCCAAACAACTTTAACTCCATTGCCATTGGGCAATAAATGCCATGTTGCAAAGCCACTACCATCATCTCCAAAAATAAGTTTGGTCTTAATATAATCTAAGTTGTTTGCTTCAATAATTTCTTGCATCCCACTTCCAACTTTTTTTGGGTCGCCTTCCCAAATCATTTTGGCTCCAACTCCATTGCTTGGTCCGTTATACGTATATTTTGCGGTAGGATCATCTGCATGCCAAGGCGACCAAATATTGAAATTTTTGAACCCACTTATTTCATTATAAATTAACTTCTGTGGTGCAAAGATATTAATTGATCTTTCGACATGTACTCTATCAGGCAAAAAGAAACCGACTGTAATAAAGGCGATAAGAATCAAGCAAATTGCAAAACCAAGTATCTTTAGAACTTTCATTAATTTAAAACTATTTTTTTTTGAATTGAAAATCAAATTTTATTAACGCCTTAAGAACTATTTTCTTTTACGAACTATGCCAAGCATAACGGACAATTTTCTTGAAAAATCGGGGCGACTTGGAATATTGACATTTGCTCCTTCTATAAACATAGCTGAAGAGCCACCACCATCGAGATTCATAGCATTATAGCAGCCAATTGCTTTCATTAATTTTGCCATGTTATCGAGTGTTGCTCCAAAAATTCTTTTGCTTTTTTGAGTGGCTTCCACTGTAACTAAATAGAATTTTGATTTATTTCTATTTGTGCCAATTGCAGTTCGAGGAAGCTCACCATTAATAAACCTTTTCGATTTAGAGCCTTCATTTGCAGCTTCATGCTTTGCGATTCCATTGCGAACTAATCTTGGTATGCCAGAAAGTCCAAAATCAAATTTAGAAGCAGACTGAGGAACTGTTTGAGTTTCCAAAAACAGTTTTTTGCTTTTGATGATACTTTGTTCAAAGCTACTTAAATCGCCAGTTATAACAAAACCTTTTTTAGGAATAGCAACGTGTCCAAATTCAACAGTTTTAACAAACTTAATTCTTATTGGTTCATTAATGCTTGGATCATCAATATATTCAAAAATATACTTTTTCGAAGAGAATTCTCTGTTTAACTTTTTGTACACATTAAAAGTCTCTTCGTAAAGTTTAATTGAATCTTGCTCAGAGAAATTTTCAGTGCTATCTTCAGCCATAGCTATATTTACTTTTGCTTCTGCTATTGTTTCTTTTACTTGTTTAAGTATTTCGCTGGTGCTGATTTCTCCAAGTGAATCACCAAAATATTTATTGTACATCACAATCTGGCTTGTATCTGTTCTTTTATTTAATTGGCTTACAATTATAGGCTCAGTGTTTTCAATTCCAGAAATATGGACATCGAATGTGAAGTTATCAATTTCCATTTCGTCGAATTCAAACATTGCAGCACTCCAGTTTTTATACTTATTCATAGTAACAAGTTCGCCTTTCAGAACTGTTGGTCCTATAGGATAATTTGTGCCCCCTTGCCAAAAAGATCCATTAATAGCAACAAGTGTCTCAGTGTTGTTCAATGAATCATATATAGGGATATATGAGTGTAATCTATCTCTGCCGTTTGCCCTTAAGTATGGTTTAATTACTTCTAACGAGGCATCGGATTTGTTTAAATCAAATTCCACAACGTGGGTGGAAAGTTTTTTCTTTTTGCCCTTTTTCATATAGAAGTTCTTATAAGTAACTCCTTTGGCTAATTTTTTGGTTTTTACTGTTTCAAGCTGAGCATTAGCTGTATTTGCTATTGCAAAGAAGAAAAGTATTGCTATTATTCTTAAAAACATCAATATTGTTGAAATAAGTAAATATTTATTCAAAATTAAAATTTTAATTTACATTTTTATTAGAAACAGGATAAAAAAATGAATTTTGAAACAATTTTATTTGAAGAGCAAAATGGTTATGCTCAAATTACATTAAACAGACCAGACAAATTGAACGCTTTAAACACGCAATTATTCAATGATTTGAATGCTGCAATCGAAATTTGCGAGAAAACGGAAAGCATTTCTGCAGTGCTATTGACTGGTGCAGGCGAAAAAGCATTCGCAGCTGGTGCTGATATACAAGAACTTAATAGCTCGGACAAATATTCAGGTAGAGTTTTTTCGGAATATGGCTCAAAAGTAATGCTTAGATTGGAGCAATTGAGAAAACCAGTAATTGCTGCAATAAATGGCTTTGCTTTAGGTGGCGGTTGTGAACTTGCTATGTCATGCCATATTAGATTTGCATCAGAAAAAGCAAAGTTTGGTCAGCCTGAAGTTAACTTAGGAATTATTCCTGGCTATGGCGGAACTCAAAGATTGCCAAAAATAGTAGGCCGAGCAAAAGCAATGGAATTAATCTTGTCGGGAAATATAATTGATGCTGCTGAAGCTAAATCCATTGGTTTGGTAAATCAAGTTTATGCACACGAAGAATTGCTTACAAAAACTGAAGAATATATTAACTTAATCTTAAGCAAAGGCAAATTAGCTTTATATGCTTCGGTGGATACAATTTTAGCATCTGAGGATTTGTCACCACTGGAAGGTCTTGCCTATGAATCGAGAGTTTTTGGCAACACTTGTGATTCAGAAGATTTCAAAGAAGGTACAATTGCTTTTTTAGAAAAAAGAAAAGCAAATTTTATTGGTAAATAAGCAAATGATTTTCAAATTTTTCTATAATTATTTTATGATTAGACCCGCATACTTGGTATTGCGGGTATTAATGATTTTCAATAAGAAAGTAAAAGATAGAGAAAACAGTTGGAAACAATTGTTGAATAATTTCGAAACCGCTAAATATGGAAGCAAAAGAATTTGGTTCCACGCCTCATCTATGGGAGAATTTGAACAAGCTAAGCCTATAATTGAAAATTTAAAAATGCAAATGCCTGATATTTGTATAATTGTATCATTTTATTCCCCATCGGGCTATAACAATCAAAAGCTATATAAATTTGCTGATTACATTCTCTATATGCCATTTGATTTGAAGAGTAGAGCAAATGAGTTTATTTCAAGAATAAATCCTCTCATAGCTGTTTTTGTGCGTTATGATCTATGGTATAATCATTTGAGATTGCTTAAGGAAAAGGAAATTCCAACTTATTTAATTTGCGCTACTAAGACTAATAGTGACTTTTACTTACAGAATAGTTTGCTAAATGCTATTTATTTGAACAATTTAAACTTGATTAACTTCATTTATACAGCAGGGAAAACTCATACAAAGTTTTTCGAGAATTTAAACATTAATCCAAAAGTTATAACTTCTGCTGATACTCGCTTCGATAGAATAATTGGTAAGGTTGAGGAATTAAAGCAAAACAAATTGGAATTTAGCGATATTTTCAAAGATAAGATTGTTTTAATTGCGGGAAGCACTTGGCGAGAAGATGAAGAAATTTTAAAAGATTTCTATTCAATGATTAAGAAAAAAATAGATAATTTTATTTTAATTATAGTACCTCATGAGCCAACCGAAAATTGTGTAAACAAACTCTCAGCTGATTTTACTAACTCTCTTCTATTTAGTGATTTACTTATTAGCTATAACAGTGAATATAAGTTAAAAAGCGATGTTGTTTTAGTAGATAGTATTGGTAACTTATTGAAGCTATATTCAATTGCTAATTATGCTTATATAGGTGGAGCATTTGGTGCTGGTATTCATTCTGTAGCTGAGCCAGCTGGATTTGGAATACCAATTTTCTTTGGTACAAATTTCAGCAAATCTTTAGATGCTGTAAATTTGGTCAAACAAAAATCTGCATTTTCAATTTCATTTGCTGAAGAAATGTTTGATATATTCTTAAAACTCAGTAAAGACAAAAACTTAAATGATAAAATAGGAATTGCCAATCGAGATTACATATACACGGCACAAGGAGAAAGCGAGAAAATAACTAATGTTTTAATTGAAAACTTAAAACACTATTCAGAAATCAAATTCAATGTTTCCGAAGTAAAGACTGCACAAACGTTGTAGTTTCGAGTATCTGTCATTTGAGTTGTGTACTTCCCAAGCACTAACTCCATTTTAATATTTCCTTTACCTAAGTAATTCATATAAGCTTGAGGTATAACAGCTGTAGCTTTGTTTGCCCCGTAAGTAACAAACCTTTTATTTCCATTGGAAACTAAAAGTCTGTAATTCAAATTTGTATCAATACTTTCCCAAGTAACAACCAATGAGTCTGTGCTAACAATTTTAGATAGATTACTGTGAGAGGTTATAGTAGGTTGGTCTTTCATTGCAGGTACTTCAGCATTGAATCCTTGAAAATAAGAAACACCAGAAAGATAGAATTTATGAGTAAATTCACCAAAAGAAAAGTTTGAAGTGTCTAAGAAATATCCTTTACCAAAAGAAAATATATCTGCACTGTAAGTTTTGTAACCATATATTTTCTCAACACTTACAAGTGGAATTGAAATACTATCTACTTGAAGCATACCGCCATCGAAATAGCTTCTGCTTTCAGAATAAAGCAAACCAACTACATTGTTCTTTATATTTTTATTTCCAAGAGAATCATAAGTAATATTTTTAGAAAGATAAATTCTGCCAGTGTAATAAGTCCAATTAACTGGTGGGTTTAAATCGAATATAGGTATAGTTTCGTAATAATTAATTCTTGTATAGCTCTCAGGCTGAGTTGATTCGCAAGCCACAAGCAATATCAGCATTAAAGAAAATAGTATTTTTCTAAATAATTTCATTTCAAAATATTTCAGGTTGTTGGTTAAATAGCTTAATTAAAAATGTTTTTCTATGAATTGGACAAATACCAAATTGTAAAATTGCTTTTCTATGAGCTGCAGTTCCATAGCCCTTATTCTGTGCAAAGTTATAATCTGGATAAAGCAAATGGTACTTTTCTTCCATTAGTTTATCACGTGTTACTTTAGCAATAATAGAAGCAGCTGCAATTGAAAGAGATTTGCTATCGCCTTTTACAATTGGAAATTCTTCAAAATTACTATTAATTTTGAAATTTCCATCAATTAAAAGTGCATCTGGATTGCTGGTAAGTTTTTCCAAGCAAATTCTCATTGCCAATTTGCTCGCTTGCAAGATATTGATTTCATCAATTTTAGTATGTTCTACCACACCAATTGAAAATTCAATATTGGAAATTAAATAGCTGTAAATTTCTTCTCTTTTAGATTTGCTAATTTGCTTAGAGTCATTAATGCCGAGATTTTGGATAGCTTTTGTGCGAGTCAAAATAGCAGCAGCTGCCACTACCGGGCCAGCTAAACAACCTCTACCAGCTTCATCGAGTCCAACAATTGTTGAGTAATGCTTAAGTTTTTTTTCAATTGAAAAGTTTGGAAGTTCTTGCTTAATTTTCATTAATCAATTTAAGAAATTCCTGTCTCAAATTTAACTCTTCAAGTAAATATCCTCTCATAACGGAAGTTACCATTTCTGATTTATTCTCATCGCCACGAACTCCTCTGGCAATCATACAATAATGCTTTGATTTGATAACAACACCAAGTGCTTTGGGTTTGAGTAATTTCTCCAAATAATCTGCAATTTGCTCACCCATTTCTTCTTGAATTTGCCCACGTCGAGAGAACCATTCTGTGATTCTAGTAAGTTTCGACAAACCTATCACATAATCACCAGGTATATATCCAATAGCACAGGTTCCTGAAATTGGCTGCCAATGATGTGAACATAAAGACATTATGTTTATCCCTTTGGAAATTATCAACTCATTTACTTTTTTTCTATTTGGGAAGATTGTAAGCTTTGGAGCAGATGTATATCTTCCTATCATAAGTTCATTAATATACATTTTTGCTAATCGTTTTGGTGTGTTAGCACTATTTGGGTCGTTCCTATCAATTCTCAGAATATCTAGTACTTCAATCATTTTCTTTTCGAGATTAACAACCATTTCGGCTCTATCTGTTTCGCTTATAGGGAAATTTCCATTTGCATCGAAAAGTTCTTCGCCAATAGAGTTAACTTTTGGAAATTCAATAGATGATTGTTCTTCCAAATCTAATTCTTCATCAGTCAAATCGTAATCTGCTTCAATAATTTTCAAATTTTTGTGTTCCATACTTTAGTTAAATTGTTCATATCTTTTTAATTCTACTTTGTCTCCAAAGTATTCTACATAACTTGCTGGAGTTTCATAAAGAGTAATTTTATGTAGTTTGCAATTAGTTAATTTACTTTCTAAAATTCGCCAAAAAAGAACTGCTAAATTTTCAACAGTTGGGATATAGCCACGAATAAAATCCACATCGTAGTTTAAGTGCTTATGATCAACTAAGTTAACTAGTTCATCTGTAATAAGTTTTTTTAAATATTTCAAATCAATTACATAGCCAGTTGCATCATCGGGCAAACCCCCTACTGTAACGTCAAGCACATAATTATGCCCATGACCATTAATATTGTTGCACTTATCGAAAGTTTCTTCATTCAATTCAGCACTAAATGTTGGATTGAACAATCTGTGAGAAGATGAAAACTCTACTCTTTTGGTTACGTATAGCATAATTATAACTGTTTGGTTATTCTAAATAAACTTAATTTCTTAATTTTGAAGATGAAAAATATCCTTATTCTCTTAAGTATTGTTTGCTTAGCGGCTTGTTCTTCCACAAAGGAACAAATCAAAAGTAATTTAGGAACTAATTCCAATTTTCACATTAACGTGAAAAACGTAGAATTTATTGCAAAAATTAATACAAGTTTCCCTGAAAACAGTATTAGCTTGAATAGCAAAGTAATTATAGCCAATAATGATTCATTGCAAATGTCTGTTTCAGCTGCATTTGGTTTGCAAGTGGCTAAATTATTTGCAAGCAAAGATGAAATGTTATTCTATAATATTTTTGAAAATTCTGTTACTTCTGGAACTCCTTCATCAGAAAATTTATTTAAACTCACTCAAATCAATTTGTCATTCGAGGAACTGATTCATTTATTGAAATCAGAAGTACCATCGCCAATTGACGAATATAAGTTAATAAAGAATGTTGATGGCAAAGATTACACTGCTTTTGCAAAAACAAAAAAAGAGGGAATCGAGTATCTGACAATAAATAAAGATAATGGAACTTTGCGTCAGTATCAATTCAAAAACAATGAAGGTGTTTTAATAACATCTGTTAGTTTTAAAGACTATAAGCTCTTTGATAATGAATTATTTGCTTCAAATATTACAATCAATATTCCAAACTTGAATGGTACTATGACATTTGAGATTGAAGAAATGACAATCAATAAAATAATAGAAGGTGCTTTGAAATTTAAAGTGCCATCTGATGCTAAAACAACTAAATTGAATTGATAAATTGGCAAATAGTTTTTACATAGTTTTTGCAATTATTTCTATTTGCTTTTCAATTAATTTGTTAGGTCAAAGCACCCAAGCTATTGATACAATTAAAATTAGCAGTGATAGCTTAGACACTTCCAAATCTAAAAAAAAATCATCTTCATCTATTGATACAATCGTAAATTATAAAGCTAATGAGAGTGTTCGATTAAACTTGAAATCTAAAGATATGAGATTGAAAGGAGAATCGCAACTTAACTACAAAACTCAAAAATTGGAAGCAGAAATTATTGAGATTAACTTTCAAAGTTCAACACTTAAAGCAATGCCTGACACTAATGAAAATGGTAAAAAGTTTGGCTATCCTAAGTTTATAGAATCAGGCACTACCTATGTTGGCGAAAATATAAAGTTTAATTTCAAAACAAATAAAGGTGCTATTGGCTTAGGCGAAACAGAAATAAGTAATGGTTTCTTTTTCGGCGAGAAAATTAAAAGAGTTTCACAAACTGAGCTTTTTGTAAAAAACGGTAATTACACAACTTGCGATGCACCCCACCCACATTATTACTTTGGTTCATCGGAGATGAAGCTAATTGCACAGGATAAAATCTTTCTAGACCCAATGGTGTTTTATGTGGAGGATATTCCGCTATTTGCTTTGCCAATTGGTCTATTCTTTCCTGCTCGCAGCGGTAGAAGTTCAGGATTGATTGTACCTACCTATTCTTTTTCAAGAAATAGAGGTGTTATTTATGAAAATTTTGGTTTCTATTGGGCAGCTTCCGATTATTTTGATTCTCAAATAACTTTTAACTTTTTTAGCAAAGGTGGTTATTTAGCTAAAAACCATAGCAATTGGGTACTGAGAGATGTGTATAACGGTAGTTATGATTTGGAGTATGGAAAAACTCGTAATACTCCCGATGAAGACTTTGCAGATAACTACAGACTTAGATTTACACACAACCACAAACTAACTCCCAACGAGAATTTAGTTGCTAATATGAATTTCTTCTCTGCTAATTTCAATAGAAATACTTCAAATAACATTAACGATAGGGTTACTCAAAACATAACTTCTAACGCATCTTATTCAAAAAATTATGATGGTGGGACTTCTGTTGGCTTGAACTACAATAGAGAGCAAAACATTATTACAAACGCTCACAATCAAAGTTTGACTGCAAACTATAATTTACCAAATCAAAAACTATTTGATATTGGCGATAAAGAATTTGCTATAAATTCAAGAGTTAGTGCAAATCTCTATCAAGCAAAAAATTATCGAATACAGCAAACTAACTTTGCCGATGGCTCATCAAGAATAGACTCTGGCTTCGCAAATGAGCAAAGAAACCACATATCGTTTCAACCTCAATTGATTTATAACTTGCCAAGATTATATTTTTTCAATATTGTTCCTAGTATTTCATTTGGTGGAAATGGTTATTTCAGAAGAATTAAAGAAAGAAAGTACGATTCTCTAAATAGTAGAGTGGTTGATGAATATGAATATGGTTTATTTGGTGAAGCTTGGTATAGTTATGGGGTAAATTTTTCAACAAGATTCTATGGAATTTTAAACCCAAGAATGGGAAGTTTAAATTCTATCAGACATACATTAGAGCCAGTTATATCATTAAATATCAATCCTGATTTCACTGCTGAATACTACTCTACTTATAAAGACACTAGACAAAATAAAGATATAAGATACAACAAATATATTAATGAAGGTGGGAGTCACGCATCTGAGTTTGCAGGTGGGAATTTAGGTTTAAGCTTAAAAAATAGATTTGAAGCTAAAGTAGCTCAAGGCGATACTCTTGAAGATAAGAATATTGAAATATTGCAATTGGATTTTAGCTCCAATTATAATTTGAAACTCGATTCATTTAAACTTTCGCCTGTACAGGTTTCATTTAGAACTCCAGCTCTGCCTTTTGTTAATTTCTCTGGTAATGCAACATTCAATCCTTATAATCAAGTATTTGTAAATGATACATTGCAACGAAGGAGTTATTGGAGAGACGATAAACAATATGCTCTTTCTGCTGGCAATGGTTTAGCTCGTCTTACAGACATTTCGTTCACCCTTTCTACTTCTCTATCGGATAAAGGATTTACAACACAGCCAAACATATCTAATAATCAAGTTCCAAAAGATAGTATTGGAATTGGAGATAGATTCCAAAATCGTAGAGATTTGAAAGAAATTGATGCAGATATATTTGCAGATCACAGCGAGGGCTATATGCCAAGTCCAATGTCTTGGACATTGAATTTAGGAGCTCAATTCGCCTATAGAGAGCCGCAGAAATCATTAATAAATCGTTCATTCACTCTCAATGCAGATTTTAACTTTAATTTAACCAACTCCTGGAAAATAAATGCAAATGCATATTACGATGTTGTAAACAATCAATTAGTTAATACTTCAATTGGATTGATAAAAGATTTACATTGTTGGGATTTGAATTTCCGATGGTATCCAACAGGGTTTAATCGTGGTTATTACATACGTTTTGGCATAAAAGCATCACAATTAAGAGATTTGCAATATGAAAAACGTGAAGATCCAATTTTTAGGTAATGATAATTTTTAGAAGTTTTCTAAAAAATATTATTTAATTTGTGTTAAATATATTAATACAATGAGTTAAATGTGAAAAAAATATTAGTTATTGAAGATGAAGAACTACTAAGAACTAGCTTAATGGAACTTTTGGAAATTGAAGATTACGAAGTTATTGGTGCTAAAGATGGCGTAGTTGGGCTTCAAAGAGCCAACGACGATAAGCCAGACTTAATTATTTGCGATATTATGATGCCTAGAATGAATGGCTATGAAGTAATTAAAAATCTAAAAGAAAATCCAAATACTGAAACTATTCCTTTTATTTTCCTTACTGCTAAAGCAGATAAAGTAGATAGTAGATTTGGTATGGATTTAGGAGCTGATGATTATTTAACTAAACCATTTAATAAATTTGATTTATATAACTCAGTTAAATCGAGATTAGAGAAACAAAGCAAAGTAAATCAGAAATATGAAGCAAAGATTCAAACTCTAAAAGCAAATTTAGCTTCGACCTTACCGCACGAACTCAGGACTCCCCTTAATGGAATTTTGGCTTCGTCTCAATTTTTACTGCAAGAAGTTGATGAATTGGATAAATCAGAAATCAAGGAATTGCTTCAAACAATTTATATTTCTGGTAAGAGATTGAGCCAACTTGTTACAAATTATCTACTCTATTCAGAAATAGAAATAATTTCATACGATGTAGATGCTTGCAATAAGCTACTAAATCAGAAGATATTAAGCGTGAAAGAATTGACTGAAAACGTATTTAAAAATAGATTTGAAGAAAACGAGAGAGAGCTTGATTTGCGTATAAATATTGTTGATGCACAAATTAATTTCTCTGAATCATATTATAAGAAAATTTGCGAAGAGTTAGCAGATAATGCTTATAAGTTTTCAAATCAAGATCAGCTCGTGAAAGTTACTACTCATTTGGAAAATGAAATTTTTTGTATCAAAGTAGCTAATATCAATAATTTGAATATCAATATTACAGCAGAAGATGTTTCAGCTTACGTACAGTTCAATAGAGATGTATTTGAGCAACAGGGCTCAGGTATGGGGCTTGCAATTGTTAAAAAATTGATGGGAATTTACAATGGTAAATTGAATATCAGAAATTTGGAAAATAATTACATTGAATTTTCAGTAGAAATTCCAAACGCATTTCCAGCGGAATTAGTCAAATAAGTTCCCTTTATTTAATAAATTTTTACTATCGAAAAGTGTTTTAATTGATTTATGCATTGTATAAATTTCTTCGCCAAGCATTAGCTTTAAATATTCTCTTTTTAATTTACCAATTCCATGCTCTGCAGAAACTGTGCCTTGCAGCTCAATAGCTTTTAGCATAAATTCTTTATATATAGCTCTTCCAAAATCATATTCAGTTTGACTTTTGGCAAGAATATTTGCATGTAAATGGCAATCGCCGATATGACCAAAAACAACAAATTCAAGACCCGATGCTTCTAATTTTGATTTAATAAATTCAAAATAATCAGAAAAATATTCCGAAGGTACAGCCGAATCAGTACCTAACTTTCTCGAACCATACTTAGTTATAAAGTCATTGACAAAAAGTGGAATAGAATGTCTATATGCGTCAAATTTTGCCATTTCATTTTCAGTTTGCAAAAGCATAGTCTCATCTGAATAAATTGTGCATTCTTGAATCTTTTCAAAATGGTACTCAATTGCTTGGTCAATTTCTTCGTTTGTTAGTTCTATCTCAATCCAAATAGCTGAAATAGAATTTTCTGGCAAACTTGGGATTTCTTTTTTTAGTATGTTTAAGCAATTAATGTCAAAGTATTCAATAAGAGTTGGTTTGAACTTTGAATCAATTCTCAAATTTGAAACATAGTTAAGCAAATTTGCATCTTTTTCAAAAAAACTAACAATGCCAATGCGGACTTGAGGTAAGTCAATTACTTGATAAGTAATTTCAGTAATTACACCCAATGTTCCTTCTGCACCTATAAATAAATCCAATAAGCTCATATTGGGCTTTAAATAATAACCGCTTGCATTCTTAACTTTTTGCAACTGGCTTTCTTGGAATTCAAATGAATATACATTATCAACTGATTGCAGTAAGTAATTGTTATTAATAGTATTTTGCGTTCTATCAAGTTTGATTATTTCTCCATTTGGAAGTAATATCTCTAAACAAAGTACAAATTTTCTCATAGAGCCATATTTAAAACTTCTTGAGCCAGAGGCATTTGTAGATATGTTCCCTCCAATCATAGACCAAGTTTCTGTTGGATTTGGTGGCAAGAATAAGTTATGTTCTTTGAGTAAGTTTTGTAAATCTATTAATCTATATCCTGCTTCAAGAGTAATAGTTTTATTGAGCATATCAAAGTCTATCATTTTATTGAGTTTTTCCATTGAAATCATTACTCCGCCCATAGGCACTTTACTGCCTGTAGTGCCTGTGCCACCAGCAGATATGGTAAACTCAATATTCTTAGAATAAAGATTCTTGATTAATTCCTGTAGCTCTATTTTGCTTTCTGGTATGGATAATTCAGTGGCATTCCCTTGCAAATTTGAAGCATCTGTAAGGTAGGATTGGAATTCATCTTTGTTATTTTTTACAATCATTTTAAAAAGAAGAAACCCTAAGAATTAGAAATGCTTAGGGTTTAAATATTGCTAGAATTAAAATCTTATGAATTCAAATCAGAATCTAAATGATCGCTTGCTCTCATACCGCCTGCTTTTTTGACTATAATGTCATCGTAGTGGTCTGAAATCATAGCAACTGTTTTAAGCGAAGCCACAAACTCTTGGTCATCCATATTAGCACCAGTAATTGCGTGTGAGAAAGTTATAGTTCCATCGAATAACATTCCAAATGCACCAAAGTGTAATTCTGAATTTTTTCTAAGTAAGAATTTCATTAAATCCTCATTAGCTTCTGCCCCTCTTACTACATGTGATACACATTCCACAATTGTATCTTTATTGGTGAATGGTCGCACAGTAATCATTACTTGAGTAGAACCGCTAGTAATTGTGAAAGAAGAATTACCAAAAGAAAGATAATCTGGAAATTCTTTTGTTAAAATTTCTTGAATCTTCTTGACAGTTTCATCAATTAATTTTTGTGGGTTATCATCGAAATAAAGTTCTTCGTCTAACTCAAAAACTTCATCACTCATTTACTCCTCCGAATAAAATTTTAATTTAATTATTATTTTGTATTGTTATCGTTCAAAAGTCCCATTTGGCTTTTAAGTTTAAGTAACTCATTGTCCACATTGGAATTAGTGCTTAGTTTTTTAAACTCTTGGTCTAAATTTGTATTCTCGCCAGCTAATTGTTCGAAAGCAGAAGCTTCTGCTTCAATTGTTTCCACTTTAGCTTCTAATTTATCGAATTTGCTGAAAGCATCAGTACCAACACCACTCACAGATTGAGCTAATTGTTTCTGAGCTTTTGCAGCTTGCGAACGGGCAATCAAAGTACTTTGTCTTTGTCTTGCTTCGTCAAGTTTATTTTTAATCATATCAAGCTGAGTGCGAAGCTTTATTGAAGTTTCTTTAGCTTGTATCGTAATTGGTTCTAAATCAGCAATGTTCTTTTCGGTAATAGCTTTTTTTTCTAAAGCAGCTCTTGCCAAATCTTCTCTATCGGCTCCAAGAGCTTGCATAGCTTTTTGTTGCCAATCTTCTCTATCTTTTCTAGCTTTTTCAAGTTTTCTTTCCAATGATTTTTCATTGGCAATTGATTGAGCTATTGATAAAGTGGCTTTATTAACGGATTCTTCCATTTCTAAAACCATCTGTTTTAGCATTTTCTCAGGATCTTCTGCCTTGTCTAATGCATCATTGACATTGGAAGAAAAGATATCTGTAATTCGAGAAAATATTCCCACGGTTTCCTTTTAAAATTAAATTTACACAGAAATGTTTTGTAATATATCAATTTGTTTTAAATTGAAAAAACAAACTTTTAGTTATTTCAAAACTATTAACGTATTTTATCGTTTATTGTTCAAAAATGTTGTTCTTTTACTAAAATATTTCAAAGGAAAATATGAGTTTCGACATATCAAGCATGATGGGCAAAGTCCGAGAAATGCAGGAAAATATGCAAAAAATCCGTGAAGAGTTGAGCAAAAAAGAAGTTTCTGGCGAATCTGGTGGTGGAATGGTAAAAATTATTATGAATGGCGAGTTTCAAACGAAAAAAATTGAAATAGCTAAAGAATTGATAAATTTAGAAGAAAGTAAAATGTTGGAAGATTTAATCGTAGCAGCTTTCAATAATGCAGTTAGAAATATTCAAGACTTAAATTCAGAAGAATTGTCGAAAGTGAAAGCTGGCTTGCCAGATATTCCAGGATTGAATTTTTGAGCTCAATTTTGGGGAAAATTAATGAATCTCATTTGTTAGATTTGGCAATAATTTATTTGGCAAGAAATGAAATATTCATCTGAATCTTTAGAGCGTGTGATTGATTTATTCGCAACTCTTCCATCTGTGGGAAGAAAAACAGCTCAAAGATTGGCATTTTATGTGTTGAAACAAGATATGGATTATGCAGAGAAATTTGCTCAATCTTTAGTGGAAATGAAGAGAAGTATTAAGCTTTGCTCTATTTGCTTTAACTATACTGAAAACGACCCTTGTCCGATTTGCACTTCGGGAAATAGGAATAGGAATCAAGTGTGCATAGTAGAAGAGCCAAATGATGTGATTGCTATTGAAAAAACAAATGAATATAAAGGGCTTTACCACGTGTTGCACGGCTGTTTAAATCCACTTGAGGGTATTAACCCAGACGACATTAAAATCAAAGAACTATTGCCAAGACTTGTGGAAACCGATGAAGTGATTTTAGCACTTAATCCGAGTATGCAAGGCGAAGCAACATCTCTTTATATATCGAGATTTCTGCGACCTATGAATATTGCTATTACAAAAATCGCAAGTGGAATTCCTTTAGGGTCATCGTTAGAATTTACAGACGAGGCAACTTTAGCTAGAGCTATGGAAATGAGAGTGAAATTCTAAATGAAACTAAAATTTCTATACATATTGATTTTTACTTCTTTGATTATTGCTAGTTGTGATACTTTTTCAACTCGCACTCCCGATAGTCCAACTCAAGGTAATACTTCATATAAACCAGCTACTTCGATTGATATCCTAATTGATAACTTAAAGCTAAGTATGACAAACAATGATTTAAACATTTATTACTCAATGTTTCCAGAATTACAAGACTCAATTGAATATGTTTTTACTCCTTCAAACAACACTATTGCAAATTATGCTGATATTTTCAAAGATTGGACAGTAGAAAAAGAAAAAAGATATTTCAACAACTTTGTGGCAGAAATAAATAAGAATGTGAAAAGTAACTTTATTCTTACTTTAACTTCACAAGTAGATTACCCAAATTATTCTTCTATAATTTTAAAGTATAATGCTTTCTATCCAAGAACAAACAAACAATCAATAAATCTTTTGGGTACTTCACAATTGGATTTAATCAAAACGCAAAAAGGAATTTGGAAAATATCGAAATGGATAGACAATCCAGCATCTGATTTGGTGGACTCTACATCCACTTGGAGCCTTTTAAAAGGAATTTATAGCTATTAGTACAATACTTGCAATAGAAAGCTCCTGCGATGAAACTTCAGCTTCGATTGTATCGAATGGTGAGGCAAAGTCAAATATTATTCATTCCCAATATTTTCATGGAAAATTTGGCGGTGTAGTACCAGAATTAGCATCGAGAGCTCATTTGGATAAAATTTCAAGTGTTGTCAAATCGGCACTTTCGGAAGCTAATTTAGAAATTGAAGATGTTGATGCAATAGCAGTTACTAATGAGCCTGGGCTTATTGGTTCACTTTCCATAGGAATAAACTTTGCAAAAGGATTAGCTCTACAAAAAAATTTACCTATTCTACCTATAAACCATATTGAAGGACATTTATTCTCTGGACATTTGCAAAACAGAGAGATTGGCTTCCCTTTTATTGGATTGGTTGTAAGTGGAGGGCATACTTCCCTTTTTTATGTTGAATCATTCGATAAGTTTGAAGTTATCGGCTCTACAATTGATGATGCGGCTGGCGAAGCTTTCGATAAAATTGGTAAAATGATTGGATTGGATTATCCAGGTGGCCCTTTGATTGATAAACTTGCTAAATTAGGAAATCCTAAACGGTTTGACTTTCCAAGACCACTTATAAATGAAAAGAATTTTAATTTTAGCTTTAGTGGTTTGAAAACATCTGTGCGTTATTTCTTGCAAAAAGAATATCAGAATAATGTTCCACAAGAAGATATAAGCGATATTTGTGCTTCAGCTCAAGCTGCAATTTGCGAAGTGTTAATTAAAAAAACTGTTAAAGCTGCAAAGTATTATAACTGTAAAACAATTGTTGTTTCTGGTGGAGTTTCAGCGAATTCTCAATTGAGGAATGATTTTGAGAATCTAAATGGCTTTGAGGTTATCACTCCAGATATAGGCTTCTGTATTGATAATGCTGCAATGATAGGATTTATAGCTGAAAAGAAAATCAACCAAAATGGGTTAGAAGTTTATCGTAACTTCGACTTTCAAGCAAATAGCAGTTCTATAAGAGCAGGAAGAAAAGAAAAATCTTACTAGTTTTCTGTTTCAATTTTAGTTTCTATTTCTCTCCACATTTTTTGGCAAGGGAAAGTATTAGAATAAAAAACCTCTCCCAACACAACTGAATCTATGCCAATACTGGTAAGTTCATTCAAAAGCAATAAATCTTTCGTATTGGTTATTCCTTCATAAATTGTGATTCTCGCATTTGACTTTACTTCTAAATTTTTGATTTTATTAAGTACTTCTGTTATATTTTCATCTTGGCAATCTAATACAATTCTATTGAAATTATTGTTAATTAGTAATTCTTGATTGGAAATATACTCATCAATATTTAATTTTAGCAAAACTCTGCTGTTCTGCAAGTATTCACTAACTTCATTGATTAAATCTAAATTTACACCTCTATGTATAATTCTACTTACTCCCAATTTTAAATAGAATTCCACTTCAATCAAAGTTTTTACCTTAGTTTCAAGTAAAATTGGAATATCAGTATTTGCACATATATATTTAATAGATTCTATATTCAATTTATTACCATCGAATGAATCGCAATCCATTACTAATACAGATTTTGCATTCTCTTTTCTAAGCAATTTTATAAATTCTTCAGGCTTATTTTCAAAATAAGAATAAATATAGTTGCTATCAAAATCAGATTCAACCTTATGCTTACATTTACCTGCGCTAAGCTCTATTTTTGGGATTACAAGTATCATTTCACAAAGTTTAATGCTTTCACAATAAGTATATCAGTTTTAATCTCTGAATTTTTAATTTCTTTCATTACAGATTGAATGGATTTTTCGGCAATTAGTTTGGAATAGCCAAGTGAAATCATTGCTTGAATTGCTTCATTTATTTGACTTGAATTGCTAATTTGTTCTGAACTTGAGCCACCAAAATCTAACTTATTGAATTTATCTTTTAGCTCAAGTATTAAGCGTTCAGCAGTTTTTTTCCCGATTCCTGGGAATTTTTGAATCATAAAAACATTCTCAGAAAGTACTAAGTTTCTTAGTTCGTCTGCGGAAACAGATGAAAGTATTGACAAAGCTATTTTGGGTCCTATTCCAGAAATTGCGATAAGGAGTTTGAAGACTTCTTTTTCTTCTTTTGAGCTAAAACCATATAAACTTAATGAATCTTCTTTGGCGATTAATTCAATTTGCAAGAATGCATTGCTTCCAATTGCACCCATGCTTTGGGCTGTTTTTATAGAAGTATAAGCCAAATAGCCAACACCATTGCAATCTATAATCACATTGGTGTTGTTATTTTCCAAAAGCTTGCCATTTAATGTAGCAATCATTCTATTACCAACTTCTTAATTTTCACTTCGCTATTTTGAATTACTTCAATAAAGTAAATTCCTTTTGCAAAGTTACTCAATTCAATTCTAACATTGGCTTTAGAATATTCATTTTCAAAAACAACTTGTCCAATCATATTTTTAATGGTTACTTTTGAATTCGATGAATTACTCAAAGCAAGTTCAAAATTGCCATTGTTTGGATTTGGGAAAATATGAATTTCATTTGCAAACAATTCAGTTTCAACATCTGTTTTAGTTACCACAATCGGTGAAGTCATTATTGGGCAGAAACCTTCTATTTGATATTCAACTTTATAAGAGCCAACTTTACTTGTATTAAGAATCCTATTATTTTCTCCAATAATTAGGCTATCGCCAAAATACCATTTATAGTCTTTTGCTTCTGGTGCAGTAAGCACCCCACTTTCATTTTTTATATCTTCAATTTGAGGTTTTGGTAAGAATGTGAATTCATATTCTTTTGAAACTTCAATACAATTATTAAAGTTGCTGGCAGATAGGATGTACCTGCCTGATTGTTTAATATCTAAGATTCTCTTTTTCGAACCATCAGACCAATTATATGATTGGAAACCAAAATTAGCTGTAAGTCTTACCGAATCCCCTTCGCATATTATTGATTTATTTTGAGATGAACTTACAACCAGTAAATTTCTATCGAGAACATTTACTTTAATTAACTCACTTTTTGCAGAATTTATTTCATCTTTAGGAATAGTTAAGTAATATAGCCCAGATTCTTTTACGACAATGCTTTTTGTAGTTTCACCATTTGACCAAAGATAGTTTGGATAGTCAATTTTGGAAGTTAAAACTACTGAATCCCCTCTGCAAAATTCAATAGCACTATTTGCTTGAATTTCAACTTTAGGTTCGTTAAATTCATTAATTTTAGTAGTCCAAACTCCTTTCCCATAAGTTCCAGCATATAGAGTTTTTGTTGGGTAATTGATTTCCAAATCAGTTACTACTACATTTGGCAAATTACCTTCCATTTTAATCCATTTTGCAGAATTATAATCTGAGAAATAAACTCCTATATCTGTACCAATATAAATTCTATCTGGAGAATTATTTTGGTATTCAATGCAATTTACTGGAACATTTGGCAAATTACCTGAAATATTAGTCAATGTGTCATTTTGCCAAATAATTACTTTGTCGTTGCCTGTAAAGTTTGATTGAGTAATGTATATTTTCATTGGATTATTGTAATCCACAGCAATATCAGAAATAGAACTGGTAGAGTTGTATATATTTTTCCAGTTAGTACCCCCGTCTGAAGTCATATAAATAGTGCCAATTGTAGCAGCATAAATATACTTACCATCTTTTGGAGAAATACTTATCAATCTAAAAGTATTTGAGATTGGAAAACCAAAATTTGAAATCTTTTTGAATGAACCAGTTGCTCCATAATTGTCAGACTTCCAAATATTATTATAACCTACATATAAGTTTTTGGGATTTGTTGGGTCTAATTCTACTGGAGCAACCCAAGCACCAGCTTCAGCTGAACCATAATTTTTTCTTAATATAGCTGTATCTATAACTAAGTTAAAATTAGTACCTCCATTTGTAGATCGAGAAACTGCACCAAAATAAATAGAACAATAAAGTCGTTGTTTATCCAAAGGATCGGCAGCACAGTCCATACCGTCTCCCCCAAGAACATTTTTCCAAATATTATTCGCGAAGTATGCAGAGCCATTATCCTGAGCTCCTGCAACTATATTCGGTGCAGAAGTTTGGTCAATATCAATTTTATAGAATTGCATTATGGCTAAATTTGCGTTCAAATTCACCCATTTATTTCCAGAGAATTTATCTATACCGCCATCATGACCAGCATAAATTTCATTCGAATTTGGATCGAAAATTAAATCGTGATGATCGGCATGCACAAATGGTTTGCCATAGCCACCATTCCAATGGGTAGTGAAAACAAATGTGCCACCTCCATCGGTAGTTCTCCAAATATTTACACCACCAAAATAAACATCATCTTCATTTTTAGGATTGACAGCAAGCGTCAAATCATAAAATCCTTGACCTTTATCATCAGTCCCATCTACCCAACCAAGTATGTTTTTATAACCAGGTTTACCTAATTCCATTAAAGTTTCAAAAGTAGCACCCTCATTTTCAGAAACTAATACAGATTGCAGCGCATATTTACTATTGACAGTTGATAGAGCATAAATTTTATTAGGGTTTGCAGCAGTTACGGCAATAGCAGTTCTAAAGCTATTCGAAATTGTTTGAATAGTAGTGAATGATGTTCCAGAGTTTGTTGACTTTAGTATAACGCTTGAGCCACCTCTGCTAGTAGTTGAAGCATAAATAATAGAAGGATTGCCTGGTTTAAACTCCATATCAGCAATTGCTTCAGAGCTTACCTTAGTGAATGATTGTCCAGCATTTGTAGATTTATGAATTCCGTCTGTAGCACCAACTAATATCTCATTGTCATTATTAGGGTTAATCATTATTCGTGAAATGATTTGTTGATTTCTTAGTTCATATTTAAGTGGAAGTTCAGCCCAAGAATTACCACCATCTGTAGATTTCAATACACCAACACTATAATATGGATTACTTGAAGCAAGAGATGCATCGAAATCACCAGTTGCAACATAGACAATATTGTTGTTTTGATTTGAAAAAGCTATATCGCTAATGCAAATTGAAAGAACATCTGTGTATGGAACTTCAAGCCAGCTTGTTCCGCTATTTGTAGTTTTCCAGACACCGCCACCAGCACTACCAACCCATATTTCACTGGTATTCGGTCTGAAGCGAATGCAATTTATCCTTCCAATTCCAAATTTATTATTCGAAGATATTGGGTTGCCTATTGGACCTTTTTTAGTCCATTCAATTGCTTGCAATCTATTGTTTTTATTGACGTTACTCTGAGTAGCTACTCTATAAGCATTTAATATGTTTTCCGCAGTTATTGGGTTTTTGCCACCAAAGGTTCTCATTTCCCAAAAGTGTTTGGCTCTTGCAGTTATCTTCCATCCTTTCACGGAATATACATCTTGATTTTCGATAGATTTGAGAATTTCTTTTTCAGCAGAAATATCTTCAGCTTTTAGTGTTATACTAAAGATTATTAAAAGTAATGTTGCTTTGAGTACTTGTTTCATTTTTAATTTTTAATAATTATGCTTTTTGTAATCTGTAAATTAGTAACAATCTGTAGATTATAAACCCCAATTGCCAATTTTTCAAGGTTTATCTCTTTTTTAAACAAACCTTTGTGTGTAATTTCTTCGTTGTAATACTCTTTTCCAGTCAAATCAGAGATTACAATATTTACTTTGTTTTCAACTTCAAAAAAGTTATCAATAGTGAGTATTTTCGAAACTGGATTAGGATAAATCTTAAATCCAGCTTCATCATTATCTATGACGATTATATTAGAATATTGATAGCAAAAATTTGAATCTAAATAAGCAAAATTATAATTTCCAAGTTCATTGACTATTAAAACACTATCTTTTATAGAGGAAATTATCTTCCCATCTTTGTACCAATCTATATTTCTAGATTTATTTGCGGTCAATTTCAGCCCATCTCTAACTAATTCTAGATTGTTTTTGGGGAAAGAATCCAAATTAAGTATATTGCTTTTGAATATAGTGTTGTCTTTGTCTGTAATTTCAATTGAGTATTGTCCTGCATCTATTCTATATAGTGTATCAAGCACTGAACCATTGCTCCATTTGATTGATTTAATATTGTTAATCAAATCTCCAGAAACTCTAAAAGTTAAATTTGGGTTGTAATTTGAGCAAAATGGATTTCTACCTAATAAAGCTAAATTGACTTTTGAAGCATTGCCACTATATTTCAATTCAATTTTATTGGATACACTCACACATTTCATTGAATCAATTACACTTGCATAGTATTTGCCTTCTTTTAAAATTGAGATTGTATCATTGGTTTCACCTGTATTCCAAAAAACATTAGAATTAACTTTTTTGTTTTCTATCCATAGCTTTAAGCTATCGCCATTACTGATTGTTTTTAATCCTGATTGATTTAAGCTTATATTAGTTTTTTTGCATTCGTATAGATTTTTGTACCAAGCTCCATTCCCCCAAGATGCAAGATAAAGATTGCCAGAACCTTCATCGAATGTCAAATTAGTTGTAATCAAGTAAGGTATATTTTGATTCTCTAAGTTCCAAGAATAGTTACTTGCAAAAATATCAAAACTAAACACTCCAATATTGGTGGCTATTAGTACAGAATTGATTTGCCTAACAAAAATTGCATCGTTTATTATTACCTCAGGCAAATCTGAAGTAATATTGAATTTGAAATTATTGCCGTAGTAAGTAATATCATTTTTGTTGTTAGTAAAGTCGAAATCAATATACCCAAGTTCTTTTAAATCAAGAAATTTGATTCTATTTTCTGTTTTTTCAAGTTTGGTAATTGTAGTTGAATTTGTTTTCAAATCAATTGCAATCAAACTTGTATCTTTTACTAAATATACTTTCTTATTAATTTCAGCTATTTGCTTTGTGGGCTGAAAATCGTTTATGTTCGTAATTTTTTCAACTACATTTTGTTGGTTAAGTCTATATAAATTCTCGAATGAAAAATAGAATTTAGAGTCTGATAATTGCACAAAAGGAATAATAAGAGACCGCCTTTCGTTATGCTTGTAGTAATCAAATAAAGTTATATCAATATTGGTTTGTAAATTTATACTTCTCAAGTTTCTTTGAGTGTCGAAATAAAAAACATCATCGCCTATTATTTGAGTTCCATTCAATCCAAATACATCTCCATTGGACAATTGTTTCCAATTATTATTTTCATAAGTTATCAAGCCATTATCGTGTGTGGCTATAACAATATTATCCTGATTGAAATAACTTTTACCAATTTTGTAAATTTGAGCAATATGCATACCATTGCTAAGTGTTTTCCAGTTCTTAGAGTTTGTTACACTCGAATATAAACCACCATCGGTGCAAGCAAAAACTTCATTAAAATGAGGATTAAACTGAATATCGTGAAAATCGTAATGCAACTCATTGCTACTATGCACCCAATTTTCACCACCATCGTTAGTGCTGAAATAACTTACATTGCCAATATAAATATTGTTCTCTTCGTAATTGGAAACACTTAACACTAAGTTAAATTCTTCTTGTTCAAATTTATCATCTATGTTAATATTAATTTCTTTGAAACTATCACCCAAATCATTGCTTTTAAGCAAAGTAGCATCAATTATATTTTGTTTTTTAATTGGCGATTTAAATAATAGCCAAACTGCACTCGTATTTGCATAACTTGTAGCAATTTCAATTCGTCTAACATCTTTAGCTTTATAAATAACGTTCCAGTTTTTGCCAGCATCAATTGATTTATATACATAAGTAGTGTCGCCCTCTTTTGAAGAACAGAAAAGAATTTTGAAATCATTTACTTTTACTTCCAAATCTCTAATTTTTTTACCAACTAAAGAGCTATCCCAAGTTATTCCAGCATCATTTGAAATTAATATTCCATTACTTCCAGCAATTATTATATTTTCATTATTCTTAGGGTTAATTCTCAATCTTTCTAAAATCTTTAAATCTTTGGGTAAATATTTAAATAAACTTGCCCAACTTTTTCCGCCATCTGTACTTTTGATAAGTCCTGTTGAATAAGCACTTAAGTTCCCATTTGCATCGGCATCGCCAGTAATAGCATAAAGGATATTGGGAGTGGAAATTGAGAACTGAATATCTGAAACTCCTGTAAAAGGTATATCCTGAAATTCAGCTGATTGCCAAGTTTTACCTCTGTTTTCTGAATACCAGATACCACCTGAAGCACTTCCTACAATAATGAAATTAGAATTCAATGGATGGAATCTAACACAGTTCAATCTTCCGTAACCAAAACCAAGTAAATTTTTACTATTATCAATACTTTTGGGCCCAAGTTCAATCCAGTCGTTTGAAAGTGTTAAGCTTGGTTTATTGTTTTTTTTAGCTTCTTGAATTAGCTGGTAAGTATTTATTTTTGATTCAGCCAAAACTAAAATATGGTTCACTACAATTAATGCAATGAACCATATTAGAAATTTTGATTTGAATGATTTTTGAAACATTCTTATCTTAGTTTTTGATTACTTTTTTCAAAATTGTGTAGCCGTTAATTTCTACATTCAAGTAATAAGTGCCAGTACTAAATTGAGTAATATCCAAAGTGTATTCAGAATTATTTGCATCAAGTTTAAAGTTTTTGATTTCACTTCCTTTCATATCTGTGATGCTAAAATTAAGTTTATCATTTGTTTGGAAATTATCTTTTAACACTTTAATATGGAATATACCAGTGCTTGGGTTTGGACTAATCAAAATGTTGCTTTGAGCTATTTCAATTTCAACACTAGAAGTTGCAAAGAACAATTCAAATGAAGTATTTGTACAGCCATTCGGGCTAAATACTTGCACTTTATATTTTCCATCTGAAGTAGGAGTAAATTCTTTTGAAGTCGCTCCTGTAATTACAACTCCATCTTTAAACCAAACATATTTTCCTGATGGCGATTCGCTTGCTATAAGTACTTTATTTTCAACTGTAATTACAGGCAAAGCTGGAGAAGGATTGGCAACAATAGTTACTGTGGCAGAATATGCAAGACAGTCGCCATTAGTAGTTGTGCAAATCACACTATACTTGCCAGCTAGTTTTGCATTTATTCGTTTAGATGTTTCACCGTTAGACCAAAGATATGATTTGAAATTAAAACCAGCTACAGCAATTGAAACTGAATCTGTTCCTTCGCAAATTGTAGATTTATTTACATCATAGTTCAATGTAACTTGTGGAACTACAACTTCTGTAACAACGAAGCTTTCAGAAGTAGAAACACAGCCGTTAAAATCAGATAGTTTTACGTTATAATTTCCAGATGTTTTCACTACAATTTTATTTGTTTTTGCTCCGTTCGACCAAGCAATAGTTAAACCATTAAGATTTGTAGTAGTCAATTCTAAAGTTGTAGAATCGCCTTGGCAAAGTGTAATATTATTGGCATCTATTTTACCACCAGTAGCTTTAACAGTAGCTGTCGCAATATTGCAATCAGAAATTGGAACTTCCCAAATTCCTCTGCCATAAGTTGCAACTTTCAATTTACCAGACAAATAACTGATTTCCAAATCATTTACAACTACATTTGGCAAACCAGTACCCATTTCTTGCCAATTTCCAGTGGAGTTATCTTTATAAAACACTCCAACATCGGTACCTACAAACATTCTATCTTGGGATCCTGCTTGGTATCTAAAACAGTTTACTGGAATGTTTGGCAAGTTATCAGAAATATTTGTGGCATTAGTGTTATTAATTTCAATAACTTTATTGCCAGCATTGAAACCACTAATTGATAAGAAAACTCTTTGGTGATTAGTTGGGTGGACAGCAATACTCGTAATTGAATTCGCATTTGTATAGATTTGAGCCCAATTAGCTCCGCCATCAATAGAGCGTTTCAAATAAGATTTGGCGTACTGATTTGGATAAGAAAAATCGCTATAAGCCACATAAATATATTTAGCATTACTTGCAGCTACAGCAATTGCCATAAGAGTTTGGTTAGAATTATTTGGCCAAGTGCCAACTCTTGAGAAGTTTGTTCCATTATCAACCGAACGCCAAAGTGATTGATGACCTACATAAACTGTACTTGGATTAGATGGGTCTAATGCCATAGGTGCACACCAATAAGCATTTTCGCCAGTAAAATTAGGTAATTGATTTCCAATTTGAGCTTGATTTCCATGAATAATTGGGTAAGAACTACTTGTGATTCCACCATTTGTAGATTTATATAATGAGCCATATTGAGAAGAAGAATAAACTATTTGTGAGTTAGAAGTATTGACAGCATTATCCATACCATCGCCACCCGTCATTGAACCCCAAGTATTATTAATCACTCCAGAAGTTCCATTGTCTTGAGCACCACCCATCACAAAACTTTCATCTTGAGTAGAAATAGACATTCTTGTATATTCAGTATTATTCAATCCTTTATTGGTAGTAACCCAAGATGTACCATTATTTGTAGAAGTAGAAACTCCGCCATCGTGGCCAACATACATTTTATTATTTAAAGGATTTACTTTAATGTCGTGAATGTCAGCGTGAATAATAGGTAAACCAGAATTTTCCATTTGGTAAAAATCAGTCATAGCAGTGAAAGAAGTGCCACCATTAGTTGATTTCCAAGTGTTTATACCGCCAATGAAAACTAAAGAGGAATTAGTTGGGTTAATTTCTATAGCCAAATCGTAAGACCCCTGCCCACCACCAACTTTTGTTCTAACATAATTACCTAAGTAATTGTAAGGAGCTGATGTACTTGTCAATATTACTTGGAAAGTTTCCCCAGCATTTTGAGAACGAATAAATGAATTAAAACCGTTACTAGCATTTACTAATATTCCATAAATTAAAGTTGGGTCTTGAATTGTTGTTGCCAAGCGAATTCTTACACAGCCTGAATAGTTTGCTTTAACAGACCAAATAGTGCCGCTATATTTTGAAATTTTATAAGAGCCATTACCTATTTGAAAAGCTCCAACTAAAACTGCAGGATCGGTAGTAGCAAAAACTATATCTCTACAAAACTCATTTGAAATTGTACTCCAAGTATCGCCACCATTGATAGTTTTAAACACTCCAATATTAGTTGCAGCATAAGCTGTGTTTGGGAGAGTTGGATGGATAATAATTTTATATATTTTGTATTGAGCTTGAGTAGGAACATTGCCAAATATTGGTTGTAAATCCCATGAAACACCAGCATTAGTAGATTTCATTATTCCTATACTGTAATAACCACCAAGCCCAGATGGACCATTGGCATCGCCTGTAGCTACATACATTATGTCTGGATTAGATTTTGAAATTGCAATTTCGGAAATACCGATAGATGCAAAAACAGTTTCATCTAAGCCTTTCCAATTTGAGCCACCATCTGTTGATTGATAGACTCCACCGCCAGATGAACCAGCCCATATTATGTTTGCTTTCGTTGGGTGGAAAGAAATAACATTAACCCTTCCAACTCCCGACCCCTTATCGTTAGCATCGGGCGAATCGAATGGACCTAAAGCTTTCCATATTTGTGCCGCTTGCAATCTATCACTTTTATTTTTTGAATTGTTTTGTCTCTTCCACTGAGACAATTCATTTCTCATATTCAAGAGGTTTGGATAAGTACCATCGAAATTAAGTCTATTTTGCCAAAAGTATTCAGCTCGTTTGAATGGCTTATAACCCTTACCTTTTTTGTCTTTAAGAGTATCAAAATACGCATTATGAAACTTTATAACTTCATGAAAAGATTGGAAGTCAAGTGGTTTATCATTAACAGCAGGTGCTTGTGCGAGCAACAAATTTTGCATTAAAGCAAGGCAAGCAAAAGCTATGATTTTTGTAAGTTTTTTCATTTATTTTGAAATTTAATTTAAAATGAAGTTAAAATTAAGAAAATTTGCATAATTTTTGTTGTAAAAGTTTCTTTAACTAATAATTTCAAGAATTTAATGGAAAAAATGTTTGGTCTTTCTGTTTGTATAATTGCCAAAAATGAAGAAAAAATGATTGCCGATTGCATACAATCTGTTTCCAATATAGCTAACGAAATTATTGTAGTTGACACTGGCTCAAATGATAGAACTATTGAAATTGCCAACGGACTTGGTGCAATTGTTCTTCAAATGGAGTGGCAAAATGATTTTGCAACAGCTAGAAACTTTTCTTTAAAAAATGCAAAATATGAATTTATATTAATACTTGATGCCGATGAAAGAATTTTAGATGAATCTGTATTACAAAGAACACTTGAAACTGCAAAAAGTTACACTGGTGGGTGGCTTTTAGAATTAACCTCCTATGCTTTTAGAGCAGATGGTACTAAAGACACATACATAACGAGTTTATTAAGATTAATCAGAAACCGTGATTTCATTAGGTTTAAAGGTGTAATCCACGAACAAGTGATAGAATCTATTCTTGAAAATAATTTAAAATTAGAAGAAACAAAAGTCAGAATAAATCATTTGGGCTATGCACTTGATGCTGATGCAATGAAAAAGAAACAGCAAAGAAATCTTGACTTACTGCTCGGAGTTATTGCAAAAGAAAGTACAAATGCTTATTATTTTTATCAAATATCTAAGACTTATTTAGCTTTGGGCGATTTGAACTTAGCTGAAAAATATATGCAAGATTGCCTAATGTATGCTTTAGCAAATGGCACTGTACGTCCACAAGCACTCAATTTCGGAGCAATAATTGCATACCAAATGAAGAATTATAATTTGGCTGAGCAAAGAGCTTTCGAATCTCTAAAAATAATTCCTAACCAATCTTTTGCAAACTACGTGCTGGGAGAAGTTGCTTTCGACCTTTCTCAACACTCTGCTGCAATTGGCTACTACAAGAAAGTGTTGTTGGCAAAAGAGAACTTAGATACTATTACAAAAATTGTTGGAGATTACCACGTACCAATTGAACAACTTTTCTTTAGAATTGGAAGGTCGTTTATTGCTTTGAATGAAATAAATCAAGCAGAAGAATATTTCAAAAAAGGAAATGAAATAAACCCTAAAGAAATTTCATTATTGGTTGGTTTGGCAAATATTGAATTCAAGAAAGGTAAACTTGATGAAGCTATGTCAATTTTGCTTTTGGCAAAACAAATTGATTCAAAGCGAACTGACTTGGATAACTTTATTGAAGTGGTGAAAACAGTTATTAACCAAAACAAAAATTTAATCAATTCTAATATTGCAAATAATGACAATAAAAAAGATAACATTCTAACTTTATCAATGATTGTAAAAAATGAAGAAAAAATGTTACCTGGCTGTCTGGAAAGTGTTAAAGGATTAGTTGATGAGATAATTATTGTTGACACTGGTTCAAGCGATAGAACTATTGAAATTGCAAAAAGTTTTGGAGCTAAAGTATTTAACTTTATTTGGAACGATGATTTTGCTGCTGCAAGAAATGAAAGTTTGAAACATTGCACTGGTAAATGGATTTTATATCTTGATGCCGACGAAAGAATTAGACCAATAAATAATGCTAAATTTAGAGAAGAAGTATTAAAACTACCTGAAAATATCGGTGGTATGGTCTGCACAATCGAAAGTTCACATTTGGCATTAACTGGTGAAAAAGATTTCCATAGAGGTGGCTATCCTAGAATATTTAAGAATTTGATTTACCCAAAAGTAAAGTTTATTGGTAGAGTACACGAGCAAATTTCTCCATCTTTAAAAGATGCTGGAATGGACTTTATCAATTCAGACATTGTAATTGAACATCTTGGCTACGACCAATCAACGGAAATAATGCAAAGCAAAGTACAACGCAATTATAAAATGTTGCTTCAGCATGTCAATGAAGAACCATTGAATGGCTATGCTTGGTTTCAGCTTGGTCAAACATTGGGGCAAATGCAATTACTTAAAGAAGCTGAAGAAGCAATAAAATTTGCCATTTCTTGCGAAAATTTATCTGATTCAATCTTTTCGAGTGCAGCCAATTCATTGTCACTCTATTCTGGCAAAAAAGGAGACTTTGAAACTGCTTTGTTGTGGGCAAATAAGTCATTAGAAAAAGCACCAGACCAAGTGTATGCAAACACACTTAAAGCTTATGCTTTACTAAATTTGAAAAGAAACAAGGAAGCTATTCCAGTTTTTGAAGAACTTTTAGCCAAAGATTATGACTTCAACAAAGCTCCATTAACTGGTTATGACATTTTAGTAAAAAAAGATATGCTACAAAAAAGTTTGGAAGAAGCAAAAAAAGGGTTAATTTAAAAAACACTATTGCTCTTCAAAATCTTTTGGCAATTTATTCAGTAAATTCAAAGAAGCAATTCTATATGCTTCGTTCATTGTTGGGAAATTAAGAATATTATCTAAAAAGATGTTAATTGTATTCCCATTTAGCAATGCAATTTCAGCTGTGTGAATCAAATCAGTAGCTATTTCTCCAATGATTTGCACTCCAAGTATGAAACCATATCTATCGGCAACAATTTTAAGCATACCATCGGTATTACCTTCAATTTGTGCCCTAGCTACTTCTTCAAATTCTGCTTTACCAACAAAGACTTCATTTTTGCCAAATTTTTCAATAGCTTCTTTCTCATTCAGTCCAATAGAAGCAATTTCGGGAACTGCATAAATTCCATAAGGGAAAATTTGAGCTGTATTTCCATGCTCTAAATTTAGAGCGTGGCGAACTGCGTATCTACCCTGTTCCATAGAGCTAGATGCCAATGATGGAAAACCAATAACATCACCAACAGCGTAAATATTATCCGCAGTAGTTTTATAATGCTTATCTACTTTAATATATCTATCATCTACTAGTTCAACACCAGCTTTCTCAAGATTTAATTTTTCGATATTAGCAACTCGACCTAAAGCAAAAAATGCCTTATCTGTTTTAATTATTCTTCCAGACTTAAGTTTTGTTTCTACTTGAGAAACACCATTCCATTTAACATACTCATAAGTATCTTCGCCAATAAACTCTCCGCCATATTCAGTAAATGTTTTCAAGAAACGATTTACAATTTCTTCATCTATGAAATTGATTGGCAATTTAGCTTTATCCAACATATACACTTTTGTGCCTAAAAGTGCAAATATAGTAGCATACTCACAAGCTATAACTCCCCCTCCCAAAACAATCATTGATTGAGGAATGTAGACTAAATTAAGAATTGAATCCGAATCGAGAATATGTTCGTGGTCAACATCAATATCAGTGGGAGTTCTTGGTCTTGAACCAGGTGCAAGAATAATAGAATCAGTTCTAAAAATTGAAGTTTCACCATTAAGTTTGGTAACTTCAACTTCACTTTTAGATAAAAGACTAGCCCTACCATGTATAAAATCAACTCCGTTTTGCTGAAGTTGACCGCTAATTAACTGATTATGACTCTCTAAAACTTTATATAATCTGGACATTAAGTTATAAACTTCTAAGTCTTCACGCATTTTAAACTCGAAAATTTCTGCGTTTCTTTGAAGTCTTGAAATAGTTAACGCAGCTTCTCTAAGTGTCTTGCTTGGAATAGTTCCTCTATATACACAATGTCCGCCAGGAATACCGTCACGTTCTATAATCGCAACTTTTTTACCAGCTTTGGCAGCTTGTATGGCAGCTTTTTGTCCGCCAGGCCCGCTACCTATAACAAGAAAGTCATATTTGATAGAGTTCATTTAGACAGTCATTCCACTTAATTCTTCTTCAATTTTTTCAATAGATTTTAAAATATCTGTAACTTCATCAGGATAAATATTTAGTTTTTGCCATCTATCGTCAGATTTTAGCTTAGCCATAATTCTCTCATCTTTAGTCAAAGTGAATTCTGCAAGCATATCAGCCAATCCTAAAACAAAAGATTCTGCTTTAAATTCAGTTGTTTCTTGTGGTTTTGTATAATATTTTGTAACCACTGCGATTTGAGTAGGCATAGCCCATTCAATCATCAATCTTTCAGTTACTTCATTGAAAAACTTTTCTATATAGCTACTAAGTTCTTGCTCATCTATTTGATAATCTTCTTTTTTACATAGCTCAAGCACAACTTTCATAACAACTGGTTTGCCAATGCAATGCAAAAGACCAGAAACAAACATAGCTTCTACATTCAGCTTTTTAAAGAAAGCAATTTTTTTACACCAAAGCCCAGAAGCAAGTGCATGTCTCCATTGGAATTGAGTTAGGTGCTTGAATCCACCTGAACTAAATATCTCATTTTGCAAAGTTACAGATAATGTAATTTCACAAACGGTACGAGTACCTAATCTTGCTAGTGCTTGGGAAACTGAAACTATATTTCCAGAAGCAGCAAACATTGATGAATTTGAAATTCTAATAATTTGTGAAGCTACGGTTTGATCTTGCTGTATTAACTTTGTTAACTCACCAAAATCAACATTTGGGTCATTCGACATTTTCATAATTTTCATTGCCACAGTTGGCAATAAAGGTAATTTATAATCTTTTGTCTCTATTTTTTCTTGTATTTGAGAACTAAAGTCGGACATAGAAATCCTTGAAATTTATTTATTTAATATTTTCTAAAAACAAAGATAAAGAATTTGATTGAATGAAATATTAACACGAAATAAATTTTTATTTTTTTTTTATAATTTTTAATTTTCTTGTTTTTTAAAAAGTATTTTCATAAATTTGAATTCATCGTTCTTAATTTTACAAAATACTTATCAAGAAAGACTGAGGGATTGGCCCTGTGAAGTCTTAGCAACCTGATACATTTATTACTAAATGTTTTTAAGGTGCTAATTCCAAACTACTAGTAATAGTGGTGAAGATAAGTTAGAAGCAAGTTTTAACAAATCTCTTCTGACTTATCGGAAGAGATTTTTTTTATCTCTATCCGATATAAAACAACTCACAAACCAAAACTAAAGAATTTCTTTTGATAGCAATAACAAAAGGAGTTTTTAAATGAATATCTCAACTCAAACCATACACTCTATCCCTGTAGATGAATTAACAGGAGCTATTTCAGTACCAATTTATCAAACCTCTACATTCGTGCAGGAGATGCCAGGAGTGAATAAAGGTTATGATTATTCTCGTTCCAACAATCCAACAAGAGCTGTTTTAGAGAAAATTTTAGCTGAGTTAGAAGGTGGCACTAGAGGTTTTGCTTTCGCATCTGGACTTGCAGCAATTGATGCTGTTTTAAAACTGCTATCTGCAGGCGATGAAATTGTAGCCGTAGATGATATATATGGAGGTACTTTCAGAATACTCAACCATATTTATTCAAAATTCGGAATAAGTGTAAAATTTATTGATACTACCGAAGTTAGTAATGTGGCTAATGCTGTTTCAGAAAAAACAAAATTAATTTGGCTTGAAAGCCCTACAAACCCAACTTTGAAAATTAGCGATATAAAAGCAATTTCAAAAATAGCAAAGTCTGTGAATGCTTTATTGGTAGTAGATAATACTTTTGCCTCTCCAATTGCTCAGCAATCTATAAAACTCGGGGCAGATATTGTTATTCATAGTGCTACAAAGTATTTGGGGGGTCACTCCGATGTAATTGCAGGAGCTGTGATAACAAACAATACTGAATTGGGCGATAAGATTAAATTTATTCAGAATTCAAGTGGTGCAATTTTAGCCCCATTCGATTCTTGGTTAATTATTCGTGGAATTGAAACTCTTCCACTTCGCTATGAAAAACACTCTTCAAATGGACTTAAAGTAGCTAAGTATTTAGAGAAACATCCTTTGGTTAAAAATGTTTATTACCCTGGTTTGAAAAGTCATAAAAACCATAAAATCGCAAAAAATCAACAAAATGGTTTATACGGTGGAGTTATATCTTTTGATTTGAAAGAAGATACCGAAGAAATAGCAAACAAAATTGTTAGCACCACAAAACTATTCAAATTAGCAGAAAGTTTGGGTGGTGTTAAAAGTTTAATATGTCATCCTGCACAAATGACTCACAAATCTATTCCAATTGAAACAAGACATAGCACAGGAATTACTAACTCGCTTGTAAGAATTAGCGTAGGCTTAGAAGATTATTCAGATTTAATTGAAGATTTGGAACAAGCAATAGCTAAAGCATTTTCAAACAGCGACAAAAAAAAGAAACCTAGTAGAATCAAGCTAAAAAACATTAAGTAAGATTTTTAAAAATTAATTTAAGAGAAAAAATGAATAAGAAATTTAAAATTGGACTTTTTGGATTTGGAACAGTAGGCAAAGGGCTATTTGAAATACTCGAACAAAAAAAGTCAAAAGAAATTGAAATTAAAAAGATTTGTATTAAAGATGCAAGCAAGCTAAGAATTGTGAATAATTTAGAAATAGATTCTAAGTTATTCACTACTTCAGCTCAGGAAATTTTTGATGATGAAGAAATTAATCTTGTAATTGAATTAATTGATGATAAGAATACAGCTTTTCATCTTTTAGAATCATCGCTCAAAAGTGGTCGACCTTTTATTTCTGCAAACAAGAAGATGATTGCAGAAAATTTAGAAAAAGTGATTTCATTGCAAGAGTTGTACAATTTGCCTGTGCTTTACGAAGGTGCAGTTTGCGGCTCTATCCCTGTGTTGAAAACAATTGAAGATTATTTTTCAAATGACACAATACTTAGCATTGAAGGAATTTTCAATGGTACTTCCAATTATATTCTAACCCAACTCAGCAAGGGATTGACATATAGGGAAGCACTCGATTTGGCAATTGACTCTGGATTTTCTGAATTAAATCCATACAACGATGTCAGTGGGCTTGATAGCAGAGACAAACTAACAATTTTAATTGCTCATTGTTTTGGGAAGTTACTTAAACCTTATGAAATTGAAACTAAAGGAATAACTGAAATCACTAAATCAGTTGTTGATAAGGTCAATTTAGAAGGCAAGAAAATTAAGCTTATTGCTCAAGTATTTCAAAATAATTTGGGCTATATAGACGCCAGAGTATTACCTATAATTAAAGACAAAGATTCATTACTTCAAAATGTAGATTTTGAATATAATGGAATTGTTATTGAATCTAAAAATTTGGGCAAGCAATTTTTGTTTGGAAAAGGAGCTGGAGCATTACCAACAGGACACGCAGTTTATTCTGATATACTTTTGCTAAACTCTGGTTTCAGCTACAAATATGAAAAAGTGAATCAAAATATTGCAGAATATGCATAATTATTAACTTTGTTAATAGTTTTTTTAGTATTTTTCGTAGGAAAAAATGGTAAATATGAAATGAAAGAAGTACAAATTTTTGGTACTCCTAAGTGCAAAGAAACACAAAAAGCAGTTCGATTTTTCAAAGAAAGAAATGTGAAAGTTCACTTAATTGACTTAAATGAAAAAAAGTTAAGTAAAGGTGAACTAAATAATATTTTGCAGTCAGTTAAGCTTGATGACTTAATTGATACTGAAAGTAAGAAGTACAAAGAAAGACAACTTGCCTTCAAAGTTTACGACAAATTTGAAGAAATCTTAGAAAACCCAACTATAGTGCTGACTCCAATAGTTCGCTATGAAAGGAAAGCTACAGTTGGGAATGTCCAAGAAACTTGGAAAAAATGGCAATAAAAAGGCATTTAAAATCAGTGAGAATTATATTTTGAATATAATTTGTATTGGAATTTTTAGATGCTCTTAATATTTAAACTATTTTCTACTTGTAAATTTGTTTTTTTTTCTTAATTTAAAAAAATTACATTAACTAAAATTATAGAGTTTTATGAATTGGTATTCCGAATCAATAGATAAGGTACTTGATTTTCACAAAGTGAGCAAAGATTTAGGCTTAAATGATGCTTCTGTATTAGAAAATCAAACTCAATATGGTCTGAATAAACTTCCTGAACAAAAGCCAACTCCAACTTGGATTTTATTTATACAACAATTTAATGATCCAATAATTTACATTTTGGTTCTTGCTGGTATATTGAACTCTTTTGTTTCTGGTTGGCACGATGCAATTGTAATTTTTATGGCAGTAATTTTAAATTCTGTCATTGGTTTTGTGCAAGAAAGCAAAGCTGCCGATGCACTAAAAGCTCTTCAAAGTATGACTGCTCCTATTGCGAGAGTTAAACGTAATGGTGTGGATATAAAAATTCCTACTTCCGAAGTAACTATTGGCGATTTAATTGTTTTAGAATCTGGCGATAGAGTGCCAGCAGATGCTAGACTTATAGATTCACATAGCTTATTGATTGATGAATCAATGCTTACTGGCGAATCATTTGCAATTGAAAAGAAACATTCTCACATAGTGAAATTAGATTCTGCTCTTGGCGATAGAATTAATATGTTGTACTCTGGCACAATTGTGCAAAGAGGGCGTGGACTTGCTATTGTTACTGGAATTGGAACTTCTACTGAATTTGGAAAAATTTCTCAATCAGTTGCGGAAACAGAAGATGCAGAAAGTCCATTGCAAATCAATGTTGATAATTTTGGAAAGAAACTAAGCTTATCTATATTAATTGTTGTTATTGGCATATTCATAGTTGGTTTCTTTCAAGGGAACAACTGGCTTAATATGTTATTGACTTCTGTTGGTTTGGCTGTATCTGCTATTCCAGAAGGATTGCCTGTTTCAATCACTATTACCCTTTCCGTTGGTCTATACCAAATGTCAAAACAAAATGCAGTAGTTAAGAAATTAGCAGCTGTTGAAACTCTTGGCTCTACAAATGTTATTTGCTCTGATAAAACAGGTACGCTGACTAAAAACCAGATGACAGTGATGCACTTATTTGCAGGTGGAGTGGATTATGATGTTAGTGGCTCTGGCTATAATGCTAATGGTGAAGTAATTAGACATAAAGATAAATCAAGCGTTAAAGTAAATACTAACAAATCTTTACAAATGGCTGCTTTTATTGGTAACTATTGCACTGAATCTCACATTGCTCTTGAAAATGGTGAATGGAAAATTACTGGTGACTCGACTGAATCGGCTGTGATGATTGCAGCTCAGAAATTAGGTTTTGAAGCTACTGGCTGGGAAAAATTCATTGATTTACCTTTTGAATCAGACAATCAATTTATGTCTGTTCGTGTTTCTAAAGATGGAAAAGCATTCTTACTTGCAAAAGGTGGTGCGGAAAGAATACTTGATAGATGTAAAGATACTATTGATGCAGATGGTAATTTAATTCCGTTGGAACACGAAGCATTAATGAATAAAACTTCTGAATATGCTAATCGTGGACTAAGAGTGCTTGCATTAGCTTATGCGGAAATTCCAAATGAACATATAAAAATTGAAGATGTAAAGGAACTTACCTTAGTTGGTTTTGCAGGAATTCAAGACGCTGTACGTGATGAAGTTGCATTGGCAGTCAAGCAATGTGCTGAAGCGGGTGTTAGAGTAGTAATGATTACTGGCGACCATATTGAAACTGCACGTTCAGTTGGTAAAGCAGTAAATATTGGTATGGATAAACCAGCTCCAGTTGCTATTCGTGGTATTGATGTTGAAAAGATGACTGATGACGAACTTTTCGACAGAGTGCCAGATATTGATGTTTATGCAAGAGTTGCTCCTGATCATAAATACAGAATCGTTAGTGCATTGCAAAAACACAACAAAGTGGTAGCAATGACTGGCGATGGAGTGAACGATGCTCCTGCTCTTAAAAAAGCTGATATTGGTATTGCTATGGGATCTGGCTCAGATGTTGCCAAAGAAGCTTCACATATGGTGCTTATGGATGATAATTTCACTTCAATAGTAAGTGCTATTCGCCATGGAAGAATTATTCTTAAAAACTTACAACACATTTTGCTTTACATACTTGCTACAAGTTTTGGTGGATTATTGACAATCGCAACATCTGTATTATTGGGATTGCCTTTGCCAATTTTGCCTGCACAATTGCTTTGGATTAATCTTGTAACTGATGGCTCATCTACTTTCCCATTGGCTTATGAGAGAGAACACGGAAATTCAATGGCAATGCCGCCACGTAAAAAAGATGCACCACTAATCCCTACTTCAATGGTTTATAGAATTATTTTCTCTGGCTTATTGATGATGATTGGTACTGTTTCTGTTTTTTGGTATGAACTACATATAAGTGGTAATTTTGAAGAAATTATGTCAGCTTTCAAAGAAGACCCTAAAAAACTAATGGCAATTCCAGCATATATGAAAGCAGTTACTATGGCTTTCTGTACTTTGGCTTTATTCCAAATTTGGAACGTACAAAACACTCGTTCTGTCATTCGTTCTTTATTTTTCAATTTGCCATACAACAAAACCGATAAACTTGATAAGATTGGTGTGTTTTCAAATCCAATACTTTTAGGTGTAATGGTTTTGGCTCTTATAGCTCAATTTGCAGCTGTTCTATTTCCTGTAATGAATAATATACTTCGCACTGTACCTTTGACAACTTCAACAGATTGGATGATTGTTACAATTATTCCATTCTCAATCATTATTTTTGTAGAGCTGATTAAGTTCGGTACTGCAATTAAAAACAAAAATAAACCTATTACATTTTAATGCTTTTTAAAACAAGAAAATTAGTTAGTCCCCCGGATTTAAACCCGGGGAACACTCTGTTCGGTGGTCAATTATTGCGTTGGATAGACGAAGAAGTCGCTATCTATGCAATGGTGAAACTTGGAACCAACCACGTTGTTACAAAATTTATGTCGGAAATCAATTTTATCAATCCTGCTTTTCAGGGCGATATTATTGAAATTGGAGCTGAAGTAATAGAACTCGGCAGAACTTCAATTACTCTTAGATGCGAAGTCCGCATAAAAGACACTGACACAATAATAATTAGAATAGATAAATTCGTAATGGTTCACGTTGATATGAATGGCAGACCTAAACCACACCATAAAACGATGGAAAATATGAATGAGAACTATTAAATAAGGATTTTTATGAAAAGCCTAATCACTCTCCTATTCTTAGTTTTTGCAATCTCAACTTATGCTGGGGATAATCACAACCATAGCTACGGAAATATAAATAAAGCTGTATCAATAATTAATCCTGCAAATGGAAGCAATGTAAGTGGAACTATTACTTTCACTGAAAACCACGATGGTAGCGTGAATGTGGAAGGTACAATTAAAGGATTGACTCCAGGCAAACACGGTATGCACATTCATGAATTTGGTGACTGTAGCGACCCAAAAGCAATGAGTGCTGGTGGACATTTTGCTGGTGCACATCCAACTCATGGAGCTCAGACTGATAATGTTAGACACCAAGGCGATTTGGGTAATGCTGTTGCAAATGAGCAAGGAATTGCGACTATATCATTAAAAGATACTCACTTACACTTAAATGGTGAATTGAATATCATTGGCAGAAGCTTAATTGTTCATGAAAAAGAAGATGATTTAAAAACTCAACCAACTGGAAACGCTGGTGGTAGAGTTGCTTGTGGTGTAGTGGGAGTTTCCAAATAAATGAGTTTAGCCAAAAATGAATCCTACTATTCCAATTATAGATATGAAATGATGGACTTCTTACCAAAAGAAGCTAATACATATTTAGAATTGGGATGTAGTGAAGGCAAATTCGGCAAACAAATCAAAGATTTAGGTAAAACTGTTTGGGGTTCAGAATATGTACCTGAAACTGCTGAAAAAGCCAGTTTGTTGCTAGATAAAGTATTAGTTGGTGATATTAACGAACACTGTAATGAACTACCTGATAACTATTTCGATTGCATTATAAGCAACGATGTGCTTGAGCATCTAACCTACCCAACTGACACATTCTTTAAGTTAGCTCCAAAATTAACAGCAAATGGTTATATTGTAGCTTCTATACCAAACGTAAGGTATGTAAAAAATCTTTACAATCTAATTTTTAGAAAAGATTGGAAATACGAAAACGAGGGAATACTAGACAATACCCATTTCCGATTTTTTACAGAAAAAAGCATTGTCAGATTCTTCGAAGAAATTGATTTTGAGATTGTCCGAATGGAAGGAATTAATCCTTCTGGAAATTCAATACTCAAATTAATTAATTTCCTCACTTTCAACTTTTTTGCAGATGCTAAATATCTTCAGTTTGCTGTTTTAGCGAAAAAGAAAAAGTAAATTATTCTTCAATTTTGCAAGTACTAATCCCAAAGATTGAATAAAGTGGGCAGAAGTTTAAAAATGCTGTCAAACTAAATATCAAGCCCATTGCTATTAATACATAGCCAAATACGCCAGTTATTACATTTGTTAAGAACAATGCAAAAAATATTACAGCGACCGCTAATCTAGCGATTTTATCGAAAGAACCCATATTTTGTTTCATTTCATAACCCAAAGTTTGTAAATATTTACGAACACAATTTAACATTATTTGAATAATTTTATTCTGACTTGAGTAAGGTTAAAGTATGACTTTAATCTTACTGAATTATACCACCGCCTAAGCAGTAATCTCCGTCGTAGAGAATACCGAATTGACCTGGTGCAATACCTTGATCTTCAGTTTCCATCTTAATAAAGACAGATTCGTCAGCATTTATTGTAATATTGCAGTTGTTCAACTTGGGACCATGCCGAAGTTTGACCTGTAACCCCTTGGAAACAATATCTTCACTAATCGGTGAAATCCAATTAACTTTACCGATTGTGAGCGAATCTTGTCTTTTCGATTCAATATCATTGCTATTTGACACCCAAATAATATTTTCATCAATATCTTTTTTAACAACAAACCAAGGACCTCCGCCAAGTCCAAGACCCTGTCTTTGACCAATTGTGTGATACCAATAGCCACGATGTTGTCCTAATATTTTGCCATTATCAATATTGATTATGTTTCCTGATTTTTCGCCAAGATGGAATTTAATAAAATCAGAAAATTTTATTTTGCCCAAGAAACAAATTCCTTGGCTATCGGCTCTGTTCTTATTTGATAAATCAAACTCAAGTGCCAAATCTCTAACTTGCTTTTTGGTAAACTCCCCTATTGGAAAATAAATCCGACTCAGTTGCTCTTGCTTCAAATAATTCAAGAAATAAGTTTGGTCTTTAACTGGATCGGGCGCTCTTTTCAAAAAGAATTTATCTTCTACTTGCTCAATTTGAGCATAATGCCCCGATGCAACTTTATCGAATGAAGTATCAACTTTATCTAAAAATGCTCCAAATTTTATAAACTTATTGCAGAATATATCAGGACTTGGAGTGCGTCCAGCTTTAAGCTCAGTAATTGTATATTCCACCACAGTACTCAAATATTCAGCTTGCATATTGATTGTATTGAACTTTACTCCGAACTTATCGCAAACCTGTTTAGCAAATTCAATATCCTCATCCCATGGGCAATTACCAAGGAATGAAAGTTCATCTTCTAACCAAATTTTCAAGTAGTATGCTTCCACATCAAAGCCCTGCGATTTGAGCAAAGCCAAAGCTACAGAACTATCCACACCACCTGAGAGCAAAACAGAAATTTTCATCTTTTATAGAATTTGAGTATAAACAGAATACAAAGTTAACAAATAGACGCTTAAGTTAAGTTTTGAGTAAATTAAGAATTAATAAATAGGTGTGATTTTCTAATTACCAATTTATATGTGATTAGGGCTTATGTAGTTTTAAGTAAATCAAATCCATAAATATTTTGAACCAAGATTCTAGGATATATTAATTTGCAATATAAAACAAATAATAAAAAATCCCAGCTAATTAAATTAACTGGGATTTGAATTGTGTGCTGTCTATTGTGGGGTTTAGAATTTATTTACAAGTTTTTACAACTTTGGTTGTTATTCTTCTATTCTGTTTTCTAATACCTTCTAATTCAGAAGGTTTTAATTTCTTAAGTGCTGCACCTTTTGGTTCTTTGAATTTAGGTTGAGTAGAACCAAAGCCCATTGTACTTTCAATTTTTTCTGAGCTTGCACCTTGTGATATTAACCATTCTTTAACTCTATTTGCTCTCATATCCGATAATTCTTGGTTTCTTGAAACAGAACCTTCTTCCGAAGCATGTCCTTCAATAATTACTTGAATACCTTCGCATTGATTAACATAAGCTAAAACAGTTGCAAGTGATGATGCTGTAGATGGGAATTCAAAGTTAAACTGATCTGTATTTACAATAAACAAAATATCAGGGAAATCAACTTTTGTTCCTACTTTTGGTGCTGCTGGGCATCCATTTCTTCCTTTTACAGTGCTTTTTACTCCAACTACTAAAGGACAGTCATCTTCGCCGTCTATAACAGTATCTTTATCTGTGTCTGGATTCAAAGGGTCTGTGTGTACTCTATTTACTTCGTCGCCATCTGACAACATATCTTTATCAGTATCAGAAAGCATTGGATTAGTTTTATATTTATTCACTTCGTCGCCGTCTGTTAATCCATCGCCGTCTGTATCTACTTTTATTGGATCTGTTTTGTAAGTTAATACCTCATCACCATCTTTCAAACCATCTTTATCAGTATCAACATCAATTGGATCTGTTTTATAGTTATTCAACTCATCGCCATCGTTAAGTCTGTCTTTATCACTATCTGCTAAAAGTGGATTTGTTTTGTATTTTTTCACTTCGTCGCCATCTGATAATCCATCGCCGTCTGTATCTACTTTCAATGGGTCAGTAGCAAATTTTTCAACTTCTTCACCATCAATCAATCCGTCTTCATCTGAATCTGGTTTGCTAGGATTTGTTTTATATTGATTAACTTCTAAACCGTCTTTAAGTCCATCTGCATCTGTATCAGGCAATGCTGGATTTGTAGAATACTCATTAATTTCTTTACCATCTATTAATCCATCATTATCAGAATCAGATGATTTTGGATTTGTATTGTATTTATTAATTTCGTCGCCATCACTTAATCCATCGCTATCTGTATCAACATTCAAAGGATCTGTTTGGTATTTATTGATTTCATCGCCATCTATAAGTTTATCACCATCTGTATCGGGAAATTTTGGATCGGTCTTACGAGCAACTTCATCACCATCTTTCAAACCATCAGCATCTGTATCAACATTCAATGGATTTGTATTATACTGATTTACTTCAGCGTAATCATTCAAACCATCTTCATCTGTATCAGGTTTTAATGGATTAGTTTTATAACCGTTAACTTCTTCTCCATCTTTCAAGCCTTCGCCGTCTGTATCAGGATTGTTGGGATCAGTTCCTAAAGCTCTTTCTCTATCATTTGTCAATCCATCTTTATCCAAATCTGCATCGCCTAAGATATAATATGAAACACCAAAAGCAACAGTTAAAAACACATCTTTTTCAGTATTGGTTGCCGCATAATCGTCAAGATAATCAGTACCAGTGAATCTAAAAGTGCTTCTTCCATTAAATACGAAATTATCACTTAAATATGCTTCAAATCCAATACCAGCTGGGATTATTACTTTATTTTTAACATAGACTGCGTTTGCATTATTTGGCAAAGGGCCGTCAAAACCAGTATCACCAGATTGAGGTTCCCAGTTCATATAGCCAATACCACCAAATACATAAGGTACAAATCTTTCATGAGAGAAGAAATTGTAGGTCAAATATCCTTCGTAAGTATTTACTCTAACTGAGTTTTTACCATTTATTTTTATGTTTGAATTAGGATACACATCCCCAACATTTTTACCAATTCCAAAATAATCGGGATTGTTTGCAAGAGATATGTTGTCTATTTTATATCTTAATTGTGTGATACCTACTGAACCCATAAGTGACAATTGTGGGATAATATTGTATCTAAAGAATATATCTCCATTTAACCAAAATTGATTATCTGTGAAATCACCCCAATACTTATTAATACCAGCATCAAATCCAAAAGCCAATCTACCACTTTCACTTTGTGAATATATTGAATTAAGTGATAAGAAGAACATTGAAATTACAAACACAATTTTTCTGAATTTATAATTGTTAGAAATAGACATAAAATCTCCAGTAAATGTTACTATATAAAGTAATATTTATTAATTAATTGATTAGTTAATTAGCTCAGCTATAAATCTTCTGATTTAATTATTATAAGTCTGCTAATTATTACGTTACAATAATAATGATTATTATTAAGCATTGTGTTACATGTAATCAATAATTAGTTATATAATTCACTTATCATAGTAACAATAATTAACTTTAAGTATCCCATTAAATTACAAAACATTTCTGCCTTGAATAATTCTTAATATTACCGCAATTAAAGCTATTACCAAAAGAATATGGATAAGACCGCTTAATTGATACCCTACCATTCCAATAAGCCATAATATTATTAGTATCAATGATATATAGTAAAGTAAATTTCCCATAACTTTATTCCTTAAATTAATTAATTTTTGCTTTTGTGGTTTTTGAAATGGTAAGATATGGATTGAAAAGATTTTCTGTATTACAAATTCTTTTAAATTAGTATCATAATTTACATTTAAATTACCCCATAACTAAAGTTATGGGGTATTTACAAATTAAACAACTAGTTCCATAGTAACTGCCTGTTTGTAGAATATACAAACCCCATTCTAAACAATAGTTCCGTAGGTACGACTTTAAACTCATTTTGCAATAAACTGAAGTAAAATAGTTTATTTGTCTGTAATTTCAATTTTCTTATGCAAAAAGTTAATTCTTAATAAATAATTGTAAATAATTTGCATTTCTCAATAATTCTAAATAAGTTTGCTATTAGATAATGTAATTATATCATTATACAGAGGTTTACTATGAAACAAACTCCCAATACTCCATTCAAATTTGCCATTGAAACCAAACTTCGGCAACGCCAAAGAACCACAATCACTACATTTCATTCAAGCTAATACAAGAAAAGCAACTTTTTGTATTTTCAAGTGTTGTTTGCTCTAAAATGAAATTTATCTATTAAAACTAAGATTTTAGTCTGGATTAAGAAATTTTAAGAAAAAACAAACAACAGACTAACAAAAAGGTTTCAAAATGAAAAAACTACTATTTCTCGCACTTGTAATTTTCAGTGCCAATTCACTCTTAGCTATTGATGAGTTCCCAAAAGATACACTTTGGAGAAAATATATTGAATTTGCTCATATTAATAG